>BNJU01001556.1_pt1 | contig 280240 bp, 294 predicted proteins | sample 8539281 | NCBI WGS metagenome assembly BNJU01 (sample SAMD00202456, study PRJDB9452) | human saliva metagenome | isolation source: human saliva | place: Japan
ACGACCTACTCATTACGAATGAGCCGCTCTACCAACTGAGCTATACCAGCATGTGTATAGTAACATCCTACTCCTATTGCAGTAAGATGTCAAATACACCTATTTTTACGCCTTTTACAGATACGAGTTCACCTGTGAAAGCGTCTACATGTACTTCAATTTCTTGATGATTAGCGGCACCAAATTCTACATCGTATACAAAACGACCTTTTTTTCATTTTTTTACAGACCAGCTATTAAGGCTAGTTGCTTGGCCTTTTGTTTGAGCAAAGGCAAAGTTTACAACTGCGTCTGGCGTTAAAAATACGAGTAGGATCAAAGGCCTTTTTTTCTCTAAACCAACCTTGTATGCGCCTTCTTTTGTTTCACCAATTTGATTTGTATTGTAGTTGTATTTCAACTCATACTTACCTGTTGAATCAAAAGCCTTCAACTTCATATTTAATTTGACCATCTTCGCCATCAAATGCAATTTCTGTAATCGCTGCTTTTTGGATGTTGTTGAATGAAAGCATTGAGCAATGTATTGGCGCCTACAATGGCTGCATGATTAGCATCAACAACTGCTACTGTCGGTTGTACCGGTACAATACTAGCCGCATCAACAACTGGTGCATTTACCCCAAATGCCGCTGCTAGTGCCAATGCAATACCGCCTTTTACGAACATAGATTTCATAAGTTCCTCCTACATAAATAGTATTAGTAAATATTCCATATACTACTATTATACACAATAGTTAGGACTTTCACGAACAAAATCATAATCTAAAATAACACCCACGAATAGATAGCATATGTTACAATTTAATTAGTAAAACAGTAGTTAATAATATATACAAGTGAGTACTATGATTTCTTTATATCCAACCTTTTACCATACATTTCAATGCAAAGCCAATCAATGTCATCATACATGTTGTCAAAAGTGGACTATCGATGTAGATGAGGAGACGGCTAAATTATATCAAACACTGCCTACACCATTAGGTGAAGACCTACGGAAATTTATGACCGTCGATGACGAAGGCTATTATTTCATGTTTAGCGACAAACAGCCTACCTGTCCGTTACTACGGGAAGATGGATTGTGCCGCGTGGTCTTAGAACTAGGCGAAGATAGTTTATGCGATACCTGTCATATGCATCCGCGGTTCTATAAATATATCGAAGACCTCGAGCTCTGTGGCGTCGGTCTATCCTGCGAAGAATCGGTAGAAAAGTTACTAGCTACCGAAGGCGATCAAGTGCTATTCACCATCGAAGATGATGACGGCGAATTTACTGCTGAAGACCGTCCCGTACTCGAAAATATCTTTGACCTCTTAGCATTAGGTATTAATCCTGCTATTTGTCAGTTTACACTCAATCATTCTATCCACTACTGCCAAGAGTTAGTTACTGTATATAAGAAAAACGGAGCCTATCGATGAGGAATGGACAAAACAACTAGCCCATTTAGAGGCCATGCTGTCATCGACAACGACATCAACTACGATGGACTTACTTAAAGCCGACACCATCGATGTATCCACACTCAACAAGGTATATCAATACATCTTATACCGCCAAATTGATATGCTTGCAGAATACTCGTTAGAAAGCCTTGTGCGATACGCCTTTGACGCCACAGTATTCATCGCACTGCTAACACATCAATTCGGAAATCTGCCAGAACAAATCAGACGATGGTCTGAACAAATCGAATACGATGAAGATAATGTAGCATTCTTATTTAATGAATATGAAAACAACAACCATGACAAATAAAAATTATCGGGCAAATCATGCGTAGTTGCTATATAACGATGAAAAGACACATTCCAAAAAACGGAATGTGTCTTTTTAAAATAGTAGTATGCCTAAAAAAATTTTATGCCTACCCAGATGATGTACGCACCGCATATAACGAGAAGTCCTTCAAAGGCATTGCCCGAAACGGAGGCCCCCACAATACGTCCTACCACGGTGATTAAGGACATGGTAAGAAGAAGGCAAATAATCGTAAGAAATACGCCCAATAACAACACGAGGACGACAGGCGCTTTAGCGAAAGCAAAGAGTACACCAATGCTCAACATGTAGATACCGATTACCACTTGCGCATATGCAATACAGTGAAATACACCGGTTAAAATAGTCATCGTATAGCAATGACGAGCACGCCATAATGCATATCCACTGATAAGTATAGCCATAACTAAAGCTTTCACAATCAGCAATAGCCATCTGCTCACATCCCACAGAGGTGTCGTCGTACTCAACTTTTGTAGCAATCCATTGATTTCAATGATATTAACCATAGGAAGTTGTTCAATTTTCATAAATGTTGTGGGATTCATGATGAAGTGTTTCATAGCCTCCGCATATACCGAATCACCTATAGCGGTGAATTGGTAACATATAACGGCTAGCACCATCATCACGACTAATTGAGTTATGCTGGTACGTTGACGATATATGCGTACGCCATCCGTATCGATAGGCCCTACTAATCGATCAAAGAATTCAATCATATGTCCTCTTAATACTTATTAATACAACACAATACAAAGTATGCGTCAATGCACATAAATAGTACATTTATTTTCATGAAACGCTCATTCATTATAACATAAAAAGCAAGGTATAGAATATACCTTGCTTTTTAATTTCTATTATATTTTTTTATGTTATAAATAGTTTAATTTTACTCATAAAAAGTTATTGCAAACTTCCTAAGATTTTTAGTCAAATTATCATCCATTCGTTCAAGATATGTTTTATCGTCTTCCTTGCTTTCGATAGTATAAATAGTTTCTACCTTAGCGCCTACTTCTTGAGCTAATGTCTTAGATACTTCTGGACTAGCCATTTCTTCTGCGAAGATTGTGGTAATCTTGTTTTTCCTTGCAGTATTCGATGAGTTTAGCCAATTGTGCCGCATTTGGTTCACCTTCTGCAAACACATCTTCTACGCTATTTTTGTTCTAATCCAAAGTCACGGCATAGATATGCAAAAAGCAGCATGACCTGTTACAAAGTTTTTGTGTGGAGCTTTTTGCAAATTGACCTTCGTATTTTTTTGAATCATCGCATCTAATTTTGCTACATAATCATTGTAGTTCTTTTCGTAATAATCCTTATTAGTAGGATCTACCTTTACCAATGCATCCTTAATATTTTTTTAACTTCGATCTTAGCATTTTTTTCAAAGACAACCATGCATGAGGGATCTTCAGCGCCATGTTCTTTAATTTCGTCAGGATCTGTGTTTCTTTAATAGCCTCTACACCGTCAGATGCTTTCACAGATACAAGTTTGTCGTTTTTAGCCGCATCAATCGCTTGTTGCGCCCAAGGTTCCATGCCGAGTCCGTTATAAACAAATACTTGCGCTGATGCTAATTGTTTCATATTCTCTGGTTTTAATTCAAAGTCATGTGGTTCCGTACCATCTGGAATAATCGTAGATACCTCTACCTTATCGCCACCGATAGCCTTCGCAAATTCAGACATAGCATTAAAACTTGTTACCACTTGGATTTTCTTACCTGCTTGTTCCTTTGGCGCATCATTACCACAGCCTGCAAATAGAGCAGCCATCAGCACGCCAACTACTAACAATACCAGTTTCTTGACCATAGTAGGCCTCCTTTTTCTAAATCCTGAGTGCTCATGCTATTATAGTATATATAGTATTCTTTAATTGCAGTTGCGACTCAGTTGCATTTGTAATATAGTTATAGTATAAACGTAGTAATAATTTTGTCAATCAGAAAAGTGGTTTTTATGTTATCAATTCAACATCTTTATTTTTCATACCAAGGTCAACCGCCCCTATGTGCTAAAATGATTTAAACGTAGAGGTGCATAGCGGTGATTATATTTCCATCGTAGGCGATAATGGTTCTGGTAAAAGCACCCTCTTGCGCCTCATTCTAGGTTTTCTAACGCCTGTAAAAGGTTCCATCACATGCAACACGAACAATATTCGTTATGTATCACAAAAGAATGATTTCTCCCATGCTGGATTTCCTATTACAGTCCATGAAATTCTAGATTCCTATCGCAAGCTATTGAACATCAAAGATAAGCATGAAGTGAATCGCGTTCTTGAGCTCACACATATGACAGAGTTTAAAGACCGCCTCATCAGCAAATTATCCGGCGGTCAAGCACAGCGCGTTTCTATCGCACGGGCCCTTATCGGTAGCCCAGACCTCATCATTCTCGATGAACCATCAACGGGCATCGACCGCAAGAGCCAAGAAGGTATTTATGCCCTCTTGCGCACACTAAATCAGGAACACCATATTACCATTATTTCTGTAGAGCATAATTTGGAAATGGCTCTTGCAAATTCGACAAATATCTATCACATTGCAAATGGTCAAGGTCATCTCTGTTCCCCTGAACAATATGCTTGCGAAATCATGCATAACACAGGATGCAATTCTGTGGACCATGAAAACTGTTCCTGCTTTACAGATGGGCTGAAGGCTCAGGCTCATGATACAACATCTAAGGAGGTGCGCCATGTTTAATTATGATTTCATGCAAAATGCCTTCTTCGTAGCAGTCTGCATTTCTCTATTATGCCCATGCATCGGTATATTTATGGTACTACGCCGGTCCAGTATGATTGGCGACACCATGAGCCACGCATCCCTCGCCGGAATTACCCTCGGTTTATTGACCAATACGAACCCTATATTAGGGGCTTTCATATTCACCGCTATCTGCGGCGCTCTTATCGAGTTCTTGCGAAAATACTTTTCTCATCATCTTGATTTAATTCTTACCATCATCTTATCTCTCAGCATCGGTACAGCCATTACCCTCATCAGTTCGGGCAAGCTGAAAGCTAACGCTAACGTGTTCTTCTTCGGCAGCATCTTAACCGTAAATACTACAGATATGATTAGCATTGCAGTACTCACCATATTATCTGTGTTAACCTTGTATTTTCCTCTACAACTCACTGCTCTATATCGCCTACGATGAAGAGGCAGCACGAGTAGCAGGGTGTAAAAAGTGGATTTGATTAACTATGTATTTGCTATCTTAATGGCGGCAGCCGTATCCATTTCCATCAAAAATCGTCGGCGTTCTCGTATTAAGTGCCATGATCGCCTTACCGGTAGCCTCTGCATTACAATTGGAAAAAAAGGTTTTTAGAACGACCTTACTCTGCTCCATTGGATTTAGTTTACTGGCCATGATTATCGGCCTATTCGGATCCTATTATCTTAACGTGGCACCAGGTGGCTTTTGTATCACTTACATCGGTATTCATCCTATTGATAGTACTCATCATCAAGAATATTAAATCCATTATTCGGAGGATGCAATTTAGTAAATAAATATTATGTGTACAAGAGTACATACAGTTAATAGTTAACCCATAATAGAAAGCGTTATTATGAATACAACACATTGGCCAGAAGGCATAAAAAAGACCAAACAGCGCGAAGCTATTTGGTCCGTATTAAACTCAACGGATAAACCGATTACCGCCATCGAAATTGCTGAACGATTAGGCGATGGCAGCACCACCTGGATGTCTACCATTTACCGTACCCTTGAGTTATTAGAAACAAAAGATATCGTTACCCGTACCACCATCATGGGTAGCGACATGGCGTACTACGAAATTACACCCCATACGCACCGTCACTATGCGGTATGTACGAAATGTGGAACTATGATACCTCTACATACCTGCCCCGTCGTAGAAATGCCACAGGAACTTACAGATGCAGGGTTTACAGTAACAGAGCATCACTTAGAAATTGCGGGAATCTGCAAGGACTGTAAAAACAGATAAAACGCCAAAAGGGGGTTATAGGACAAAAAGTGTGTGTGACTAATCCCAATAAGTTGGAAAATCTGTAGACATATGTAGCTCATTCCAAACAGGAGCATCACCCCATTGAGGGATTGAACGATCTATTTGGCAATAACTAGATAACCGTTTGTAGATAGCAGCAATCGATTCATCTGTAGGCATACAATTTAATATATCTGAAATAGAAAGCGGTCTTGGTGAGTGCATATAGCACCACCAATAGACCGCTTTTAGTCTTCTTTCAAGTGAAAGGCCCCTATGAGCCCGTAACATACTTCTTAGTTGAGCATTTACTCCACCTTCAATACGATTATTTGTTGTAGGTACTTTAATATCAATGCATTCCAAAAATGTAAATAAAGTTTGTTGCCTAATTAGGCGCCATAATGATGATTCAGCTTTAAGCAAACGCTCATGTGTAGAGCGTTTATTTCCGAATTCATCAATCGTCATTTCTCGTAAAAAATCAGAATATGTCATTCGCCACGCTGAAAGCTCATTAATCCATACAAAGGCTTGATCCATTGTTTTCACATTAAATAAAGCTTTGGCAAGACTATAAAGGTCTTTCCCAGCTAACGTTTTTAGGTCTACTTGTCGTATATCGTCTAACCTGACAAAAAAATGTGAAACAGGCATCTTTGGTGACTGCTATGAGGCCAAACTTTACGTAATGCTTTAGGCAAACCATTAGCACCATCAGACACAACGACTTTAGGGTTCGGCAATCCGTTCCATTAAACACTGCCAAGCTCTAGCATGCTCATAACGACAGACATACCATCCTAGAACATGAGTATCATTGCAACAAATCAAAAACACATAAATTTCTAGCTAAGTAAATTCCATCAAGATATACCACATCATGTACTTCTTCCACTTTTTGGTGGCAATGGCCATATGGACCAAAATTTAGCGGTTTTACGCCTGAATGTACGACCTTTACCAGGCATATCAGCTTGAATATCTGTGCTGAATAACCAATTCAAGAATAGGTTTAACTCTTTACTTAATTTATTAATTTTAACGGTAAATGCCACCTTACAATATTTGCAAAACCAACGCTGAGAACCAGATTTTAAAACACCATGTTTAATACATGTTTCATTACAATCAGGACATTTTATTTGTCGCATAAACTCTTCCTCCATATTTGTTTATATATAGGAAGATATAACCTCATTTTAGTCAGTAATTACAAGGGTTAACTGAAGTTTTCACCCACACTTTTTGTCCACCCTCAAACTTCTTCAGAAAAAGATTAAACCCTTATAACACTAGATATTTACTAGTGTCATAAGGGTTTTCACACACACTTTTTGTCCTATAAGCCCCAAAAGGGCCCCTAGTCTAATGTACTAGGGGCCCTTTCATATGGGATATCTAATATTAATCTATATAGTTTTTAATCGCTTCATTGAACAATGTTACCTTATATTCGCGAATCTCATAGGTTGCCAATTGCTCCGCATAATATGCGTCGAATTGTACAGCCTCTTCTAAGTCCTCAGCTGTTCCTTGAGCGATAATAAGGCTTCACCAGAGTTATCTGGTCTTGTGCCAAACATTAAAAATTTTCCTGCATCAAAATATGTTTTATACCAGATATGATGCTTCTCTCTCATTGCCTCGAATGCTTCCGGCGGGATGCGATTCATATCTAGCTTGATAGAAATCGTATACATAATAGGCTCCTATATACTCTTGCTTAACCACACTATATATATCCCTCTCTTACTTATAGTATAGCATTTTTCCAATAATGTATCCATTGCACAACAGTTAACAGGGCCTAGTCGTATGTGACTAGGCCCTGTGTATTATGCATAGTATAGGATTTTATAAGCTTTCACCAATTACAACATCAATGGAGCAACAACGAAGCCAAGGGCTACGGAAATAGCAATGGCAAGTACGCCTGGGATGAAGAATGGGTGGTTAAATACGAGATGACCGATTCGGGTCGAACCTGTATCATCCATTTGTACAGCCCCCAAAAGTGTTGGGTATGTAGGTAGTACAAAGAGTGCAGATACGGCCGCAAAGGATGCGATAATGATATATACAGATCCCGTATTTTCCGGTGTAATACCTAACGCAAGGATTACTGCCGGTACAAGTGCTTGTGTAGTCGCTGCTTGGCTATACAAAAGCGTACTAGCAAAGAAGAAGGCAACTGCTAACAAGAATGGATATGCCGTTACCATGCTAGAGGCCATGGCTTTAATTTCAGGGATATGACCTTTTACAAAGGTATCGCCTAACCACGCTACGCCGAGAACACAGACGCAAGCAGATAAACCAGATTTGAATGTACTTGTGTTGACAAGTTGTGCTGTATCTAATTTGCAGAAGAATGTAATAGCCGCTGCAATAATCATCATGAATCCGACGATGGCATCGTTTCGGCCGAAGATAACCGGTTTAATAATACCGATATTCTTAGAAATTGCTGTTGCATAGAATACGATACAAATGATACCAATTAAGAAAATCAAAACAGATTTTTTCGCACCTGGTTTTAGATGGAAATCCGTATTCTTTTCGCGAGGTGAGTGCCACATGGCCTGCGGCCAAACGTTCTTGGTAAACAGGATCAGAGGACAAATCATTGTTCGTAAAGGTCGACATGATAAAGGCAGTAATCATAACCGCAATAAATGTTGTGGAAATACAAATACCAAGCAATGTTGGATAGCTAACACCGAACGGTTCAAGGAATCCGCTCATAGCAACAACCGCTGCAGATACAGGGCTTTGCGGTAATACCGATTTGGCTGGCTACAACGGCAATCGATAATGGTACGGACGGCTTGATGTTCTCGCTCTTTGCAACCTCTACAATTACAGGAATCATAGAAAATGCCGTATGACCTGTACCAGCCAAGATTGTCAAGAAATACGTAACTGTAGGAGCTAAATAGTTGATGTGTTTAGGATTTTTACGCAAGATATTTTTTCCGCAATGCGTACTAAATAATCTAAACCACCAGCCAACTGCAATGCACAAATCGCTGCAATGGCTGACATAATGATTAAGATAACATCCCAAGGAATTTGCCCTGGAAACATCCCCATACCGAGGCTCAGCAATACGACGCCGAGGCCGCCAGCATAGCCGATGCCCATGCCACCGAGGCGTACGCCCAAGAAGATAGCACCGAACAAAAATAATGACTTGCATAATTACATAAATGTCCATACGATGACCTCCTTTGAATATCTATGATACTATACATATATAGTATCATAGATATGCAGAATAATCATCGTATTTTTGAGAATGTATAGAATATATTTTACATTATGCAAGTAAAATGCTTTTTTTATTATAGAATGATTGGCTTCAAATCTTCTAATACGCCCTCTTCTTCTGTGGCACGTTTAATACTTTCACCCTACGATGCGAACCATGTCTTCCAATTGTTCCACCGTGGATGCCAATGGTGGCATAAGGATAACCACATCGCCGATTGGACGGCAAATAAGGCCTTGTTCACGAGCTAGAACGGCAACCTTTGCACCTACCGCATCATTTGGGCGATACGCTTCGTGAGTAGCAACGTCCTTTTTCAAGTTCAATACCTACAATAAGACCTCGTTGACGTACTTCTTTAACATGTTTTAACTGTTCGATAGGTTTAAGTGCCTTTGTGAAAGCCTCAACCTTCGTAGATAATCCTTCGATAACCTTTTCATCGCGGAATACTTTCAACGAAGCCAATGCAACAGCACATGCCAAGGCATTACCGGTGTAGGAATGGCCATGATAGAATGTTTTCTTTCTTCAAATGTGCCAAGAAATGCATCGAATACGCGTTTTGTAGTCAATGTAGCGGCCAACGGCAAATAACCACCCGTAATCCCTTTGGATAAGGTCATAAAATCAGGCGATACGCCTTCATGTTCACAAGCAAAGAATTTACCTGTACGGCCAAAGCCTGTTGCCACTTCATCAACGATGAGGAACACATCATGTTTAGCAGTTAACTCACGAACGCGTTTTAAATAGCCGTGAGGCATAACAAGCATACCGGCCGCAGCTTGCACTAATGGTTCCATAACGAGAGCTGTAATTTCGTCTCCTTCTTCATTGAGGATACGTTCCAATTCTGCTAAGGAATCTTCAAATGCTTTATCTCGATCTGCTACATCACGGTATACACCAGGGCTTGGTAAGGTTAAAGGTTTGAACAACAAATTATGGAACACTTGATGGAACAACTGAATCCCACCTACGGATACAGTACCTAATGTATCACCATGATAGCCCGCATTGAGTGCAATAAATTTCGTTTTCTTTGTTTGACCTACTAATTGACGGTATTGGTACGCCATCTTAATAGCGACTTCAATAGCCGTACTACCATCATCGGATAAGAATACCTTTTCCAAACCTTCTGGTGCCAATTCAACTAATTCTTTACACAACTGCGCTGATGGAGGACTCACCAATCCGAGCAATGTGCTATGCGCAATCTTATCAACTTGGTCCTTCAACGCTTGATTAAGCACAGGATGATTATGGCCATGAATATTAACCCACAAGGATGATACACCATCATAATACTTTTTACCCTTGTCATCGATCAAATACACGCCTTCACCGCGTTCGATAACTACAGGTTCTTGTGCTAACCAGTCTTGCATTTGTGTAAATGGATGCCATACAAAATCGTGGTCCCATTGTGCAATTTGTGAAAGTTGTTTCTCTGCCATCATAACACCTCATACTTAAGATTTTATATCTATACTATCTACTTAATTCCAAATTCCTTGTATATAGAGCTTTCACTAAATGCCCCATACAGTTTGCCAAATCTTAGCCGAATCTAAGAACGAACGCCCCCAACCAAGTTTGATATGCGCTTGATTAGGTCCTTGATATGGAGGAAGTACACCGAGCACCGGAATACCGGTATACCGTTCCATATCCTCAATATTCGTCTTTTAATAAGAATGGATCCACCACAGTCGTATCATTTACAATGATTCCTTTTACATCAATATGATGCTGTTTTGCATACTCATACGTTAACACAACGCGATTGATAGAACCTAGACGCCCATCAGCAACCAATATGGCAGGATATGCAATATCCGTCATAAGATTTGTAAACGTAATATCCTTAGTAAGAGGCGTTGTAATTCCACCAGCCCCTTCTACAAATGTAATATCATGTTGATTTACAACCCTTTTCACATGATTTACAATCTCTGGATAATCGATGTCCACACCGGCCAACTCTGCCGCCAAACGCGGTGAATAATCCCCTGCCAATGCAATAGGATTCACCTCGCGACGACGCGACTCAGGAATACCTACAGACTGCATCAAATAGGTAGCATCCTTACTTTCAAGACCCATGCATATTTCATCTTCATCCATCGTTCCGCATTGAGAAAACGGAACCGCACTAGACGACACAGGCTTAATCATGCCCACATCAAAACCATCGTCCACCGCTAACGCCCCAAGCAAACCTGTGACAAACGTCTTACCTACATCCGTATCTGTACCAATAATAGAAACACCTAACTGTCTCATACGAGCACCTCTTTACCATATCGAATCAGCATTAACAACTATGCATATATAATTAGTTGACAATTTAATTACAGTATAAAACTTACAAATAGAACAGTCAACTATATACAATCTATACAGGTTGACAATTTTCAGCTATAACGAGAGCCACCCATACCCTCGCAGCGACATTCCACTCTTAAATATAGAGAGATTCCGCTATATTGAGCGGGTAAGCATAACCCAATGAGACTAGTTTACACGCAAAGTAAATAGAAATAGAGGGTCCCTTTCCACAGCGACTTTGGCCCTGCGAAGGCCGTAGGCCGGAGTCAGACCCGGCCGGTGGAGCGAGGAAAGGGACCCTCTATTTCTATACTCAAATTTGCAATTGTATCAGGCTCATTGGGTTATCAAATTAAACCTCAATATAGCGGAATTTCCCTGTATCAGGATCCATCATCCCCCCGTAGAATCCCATGCCTCTTGGGAATAATGGATGGTGACGCAAGAATTTAACTGTATAGCGTACATTTTCTTCAGAAATGTGGAAACGGTCCATCCAATCGATAAGACCTGGTTCAATCATGCGAATGGCATCTTCATTAATGCCTTTGGCTTTCATAGATTCCATAAATTGTTCTGCGGAAAAGTCAATCATACCACAGTTTTCGTGACCGATGACGATTACATCTTCGATGCCCATGCCGTATGTAGATACAAGCAAACTTTGAACGATGTTATCAATCGGTTGCGTTACGCTGTTGCCGGCTGTCTTAATGGTGATGACCTCGCCACGATCAAATCCTAAGGATTCTTCGAGCATCCCCACTAAACGCGTATCCATACATGTTACAATGGCTAATTTCTTTGTAGGATGACTAGTTAAACCCTTTTGAGCAAGCTCAGGGTGTTTAGCTACATATTCTTTGTTTTTTTCAATGATACCATTAATATCAATCATAATGCACCTCGCATATTCTATGAGACATGTTGATGTTCTCTACGTATTTTACTAGGAATCATATTTCATTAAGTATAATTATCCCGTATAAGATTATATAAAACTTTCACCATAAGATACAATACTATAAGCTATGTATACAAGATACTTAATGAGGAATCCCCCTCGATTAATTCCCCCGATTATGTTATTATTAAGTCGTAGTTTATTTATACATCCTGTGCGATACCACAGCGATGTATGTACCAAGTAGGTACAATTAGGAGGTTTTATGATGGGTATCAATACAAAAACACTGCCAGGCATATTGCTCTGTGCAATTCTAGCCATTCCATGTTGGCTATTAGGACAGCATTTTCATTTTATCGGCAGTCCAATCTTCGCGATTATCCTCGGTATTATTATTGGTTCTTTATTCACATCTTGGAAACGAGAAAAAACGGGCGCCGGCATTGGATTTACGTCTAAAAAAATCCTACAATGGGCCGTTATCCTTCTCGGCTTTGGTCTTAACATCACCCAAGTATTGCATGTAGGTTGGGTTTCCTTACCAATTATCATCTCAACCATTGCCACATCGCTTATCATTTCTTACATCATATTCAAAGCCACGCATATCGATTCTAACACAGCCGTTTTAATTGGTGTTGGTTCTTCCATCTGTGGTGGTAGTGCCATTGCTGCGGCGGCGCCTGTTGTGAAAGCTAGCGATCAAGATATTGCACAAGCTATTTCCGTTGTATTCTTCTTCAATGTAGTCGCTGCATTCGTATTCCCACCTCTTGGCGATGCTATTGGATTGTCTAACATGGGCTTTGGCCTCTTTGCGGGCACAGCCATTAACGATACATCATCCGTAACAGCTACTGCTGCTGTTTGGGATAGCATGAAGGGCACAGGCACGCAAGTTCTTGAATATGCAACCATTGTTAAATTGACACGTACATTGGCAATCATCCCTATCTGTTTAGGTCTTGCTAGTTATCAAGTGTACAAAGCAAAACAAGCGGCTAAGGCAAGCGATAACGCTGAATCTGTTAATATTGCAGCTATCTTCCCTAAGTTTGTTCTTTACTTTGTCATTTGTTCTCTTATTACAACTGTATTGTCCTATGCAAATGTGGACATTCACTTCTTAGACATATTCAAAACTATTTCTAAATACTTTATCACCATGGCCATGGTTGCTATTGGGCTTAATACAAATCTTGTTAAGCTTATTAAATCTGGTGGTAGTGCCCTTGCATTAGGCGCTGCATGCTGGATTTGCATCGCCCTCGTCAGCCTAGGGATGCAACATGTTATCGGTTTATGGTAAAATAGAATAAAGCTTTGTTTAATACAGAATAGATTTCTATGTAGTACTTTATAACACTACACAGGGGTCTATTCTTTTATTATACGTACCAAATTTACCTAAACATATCATCCATCAAGTTAGGAGGATTATCTATGTATTTCCTGCAAGGTTTATTAGTAGGTCTCGCCACGTTTGCACCGATTGGGATGCAAAATCTATTTATCATTAATACGGCCCTCGTCCAACCTTTGCCACGTATCCTGTTAACTATCACTATCATTGGTCTATTCGATATGACCTTGAGTACGGCGGCCTTTTACGGCATTGGGGCGCTCCTCGAGGCATGGCCAGTCTTCAACCTGATTATTCTCATTGCAGGCGGCTTGCTCGTAGCCTACCTAGGATACAAAACATTTAAAACTACACCTTCACTCAAAAAGGTTGATACGAACATCCCCATCAAAAATATCCTGTTAATGGCACTTCTCGTTACATGGGGCAATCCGCAAGCAGTCATCGATGCATCCATGATGCTCGGCGCCTTTCGCGCTAATATTCCTGCTGAAAGCATATATCACTTCTTCTTTGGATTTCTCGCGATGACACCGATTTGGTTTGGATTCCTTGCTGGAACCATGTATGTTCTAGCTAAGAAAATTAAGATATCCCATCTCGTATGGATCAATCGCGTATGCGGTACCGTATTAATCATATATGGCATAAAGCTCGTCTATGATGGCATTCTAATGATGCTGTCCATATAAACACAAAACAGGTATCGCCTGAAATCACTACACCATAAAGCTGTGTGGTTTTAGGCGATACCTGTTTTATTCATATATGTTGTTATTTAAAACTCATCGAGAACCTGTAGAAAAATATCTTTAAATGCCTCTGCATAGGTATTAGGATTTTGTGAACTCACATAGAAATAGTAATCCTTTTCTATAGGTTTACCATTATTTAATATACATTTTCGCTCAATACCTGGAATGGTATCCACTAGATACTTGAATCGGTCTACCAATAATATACCTTGTCCAGCACCAACGAGAAAACGGGCTTCTTCAAGATTTTTAACTTGTAGGAACGATCCCATAAACCCCATCGATTTTCGATAGTTTTCCTCTTCATCTAACCGTTGGTCATCATGACATACAAGAATTAACGGCAAATCTAATAATTCTTTCAGCTCTACAGACCCCTCCGGGGTATACCCCTTGGGCACCTCTGCTATAACGGTGGCCTTACTAATAGGATATGCTACATAATCATTATCCGACTTAATTTGCCAATAATCATTAAAAATGATATCCACCAAATTATCATCGAGCATTTGATTCAATTCAGAATGGCTGCCACTATACATACGCACATCGAGGTCACGATACCGTTTTGTAGTGCGCATTAATGCCTGCTGCAATGCAATGCCACTATAGCGATTTAAATAGCCAATACGCAAATACTTACGCTCATTTTTACCGACACGCACCGTCTCATCTTGTAAATTTTTAACGCGCGTCATCAGCTGTTTACCATTCCGATATAAATATTCACCAGCCGGTGTTAGATGAAAGCTACGCTTTTCACGTATCATCAATGGAACGCCAAGGCTAGCCTCCAAGGATTTAATTTGTTGTGAAATAGCCGACTGAGACACATAGTGCTCATAGGCTGCCTGTGTAAAGCTGTTATGCTCTACAACAGAAATAAAATACTCCAATTGTTTTAATAACATGATGAACTCTCTCAATACACATAATCTCAAACAATAAACCTGTCACTATCCAGACATCTAGATACTCTCACGCAACAGGCTACGCCACACAAATATAGCGGCTATAAAAAAGATACTAGCAGTACTCCAAAATACCATGCCATAACCAAACCAATTAGCGATCATACCACTAATCATAGGGCCCAACACATTGCCCATCATGGCTACACTAGATACAGCACCAAAGACAATACTTCGCCGCTCTTTGGGAACAGCCTTGAAATCAAGGTATTCGCTATAGGCGTAATAAAGCCCATAAAGAATCCTGCAATGGTTCTAAATATACCTAAGCCCCACACATTTGGCATAAGATATTGGAGGATAAAAAATCCGCCTACACCACAGGTGGCCGTCAATAATATATTCGGCATAGACATCCATTTAGTAATGCGACCGATTGAAATCGATGCTAGTGCACTAAACAGACCAGCCCCAAAGATAATAACACCTACAATGGTAGCCACAAAATCATCATTTACTTGCATATAGTGTTTAATGTAGAGTGGCAATATAGGACCTATACCGGTAATACCAAAATTACATAAAAATTGCATAATCACGAGCAATCGCACACGTGGGATAGCAAGAAATGATTTAATTAATGACCATTGGGACTCATTACTATCTACCTTATGCGTATGCTGTAGATTAGGCATAAGTAGGTACACACCTAACAAGCACAAACCTGATAAGATGGAAAACATAAAGAACGGAGCACGATAGCCTAATAAATCGGCAGCAAGACCACCCATAAGAGGGCCAAAAACAAGACCCATCACCATCGACGCTTGGTACAATCCCATCGCCCATGGTACGCGTTCCTCTGGTGTGATTAATACAATGATACCAAGTCCAATGGGTACAAAACCACCCACTAAGCCTTGTAAGGTACGCAACACTAACAGCTGACTCGGCGTTTGTGCAAAACCGGCAGCCCCTACAGCTAGCATCAAAGTGGCAAGGATGAACATCATCACCCGCCGAGGCCCCAGTTCATTGGCTTTCCTGGACCAAAAGGGAGCACTCAAGGCTACCATACAAGGTGTTACACCAGATACAAGACCGGCCCACATAGCAGCCTCTCCTTGATTGGTCAGCCCTAGATCTACCAAATATAAAGGTATAAATGATAATACGCCGATAATAGTAATGCCCGCACCGACTTGTATAGCGCAAATCAAATAGATGATGCGCTTCCATGAAATATCCATACAACCTTCAAGCAATTAATTAAAATACATTATTTAGAATATATTTACCTAAATATATTAAGATAACTTACCTATATATTGTATCGTAAACAAGAAAAAAAGACCATCTCTTATGCACTAATAAGTAAAAGATAGGTACGAAAAAAGCTCTCATCTCTTAGTAATAGACGAGAGCTTCTATTTATAAAAAATATATACTACATTCTTAGTATTGCTTTTGTTTAATCATCCAGTAGATGTAGTAGATTACCAATGCATAGGTTAATACATCAAATACAGGTAAGAATGGTACCATTTTGGACAAACGACCAAAACCATGAACATGAATGTTTGCTGCAATGATGGCAATAAGATTTAAACGATGAATCCAAATTGCTTTCTTACGAGATACGGATTTTGCCATATTTCCAATCCAAGGTGTTAAGTATAGTACACCAAAGATAAGAGCAATAAACATGGCTCCAAGGGAGATATAACCGCCCCAAAAACCTAAGAAAGATTTTAAGGCCTTTAAGAAGTATACATACCAGTGAGCACAGACTAAGACAACGCTGACAATACCTACTATACGATGCACTTCAAACATTTCTTTAGGATTATATCGTTTGATAAACCATTTTGGTTTCGTTGCAATGTAGGTTAATACAAGCCATGCAGCATAGGGAATTAAACCTAAATGAACCTTCCAGTTACCAAATGATCTGCCGCTAGTCACATACCCATATTCTACCATTCCCATTAAAATAAGTGCTAATACAGCGATCCAAATAAGAATATGATACTTACTCTTAAATTGTTTCTTCACTACTTCTGCCATTATCGAGACTCCTCACGTTTAACTATATAATTTAAAATAATACCATATAAGATAATACCAATTTTCATTCTCATAGTAAAGTGAAAATGTATACAAATCTCATATAAAAACATGAATGTTACTCATATAGCAGGAATATGCCCATATTACAATATAGACTTTAAATACTATCCAAGAGCAGATAAACACTAAAAGCCCTCACAGCCGTAAAAGCGACAGCTTTCACAACCATGAGGGCTATTAGAGAAACTAGTATACCGTATGCAACCGATATAAAGTTTCAACTATTCAATTATACACGATCACGTTTGCGATATACGATGAACGGACGTGCTAAGTAGTTGAGCGGAACACTCAAGCAGTGTACCAAACGGCTAAATGGGAAGATAATAGCTACCACCATCCACGCTAACATGTGGAATTTAAACATGAATGGTACGCCTTCCATCAAGGATGGATCCGGCATAAAGGAGATTAGGCTACGGAACCAAGGGCCGATGGATACGCGGTAATCAAAGAAACCAGATGCATTAAGCAATGTACCAGCCATACCGCTAAAAATAGCTAATGTTAAGAACAAGTATAACCATTTATCAAGGCCAGATGTATTAACTTTCATAGCAGGCACAGTAAAGCGACGTTTCATCAAAAGCAAGAAGCCTACGATGAAGATGATACCCGCTACAGCACCCATGTATAACGCACCTTGATGGTACATATGGTCATTAATACCGATTGCAGCAGTCCAAGTTTTAGGGATTAACACACCTACTACGTGACCACCGATAACGCAAAGCAAGCCAAAGTGGAACAATGGATTAGCAATGCGCAATTGTTTTTTCTCTAAAAATTCACTCGATTTTGTAGTCCAGTTTCTTTCAAAGTAGAAGAAACGAACCAAAGTACCTACGATTAAGAAGGTGAAAGCGATGTAAGGCAAAGCGCCCCAAAGGAATAGATTCATCGTGCACCGTCCTCCAATCCATTTGCAACAGACAAGATAATATCAAACAAGAATGCATAAGGCAATTTAGCCTCAATGAAGCGTTCTCTAATGTATTCCAATTTTGGTTTACAATAGTCGTAAATTTCTTTTGCTTTTTCATCATCGATAACGGCACATAATTCAAGAAGTGCTGGAATATAGTCTGGCATTTCTTTTGGCAAATCATAGTCGTTTTCTAGGAAGAACGCTTTAAATTTAACGAGTTCTTCTGCTTGTTCCCCAGTACCTTGCAATTCATAAGTCGACAAATACATCGTTGTATTTTGACTAAAATCAAAGGTACGAACAAATTGGTCTTCGAATTCTTTTTTATCGGATTCCTCTACATAGTCGAAGAATTCTAATAAACCTTGGCGAAGTTGAGGATGCCCAACGGATTGGGCGTCCTCTCTCCATTCAGGTAATTCGTTATACCATTGTTCATCAGGATAGCGTAGAAGAAATGACGCAATAAGAGCGATTTTCTGAGCATCCTTCATTATTGACATCCCCCTGTTGGGCAAGCAAAGCCGCGATTTTGTTGCATTTCTAAGCGACCTTCGCGAGATACTTTTACATCAGATGGAATAACAAAGCGATCATTGTATTTGGACAATGCCAACAATTTGTACATACCGTACATTTGATCTTCTGTTAACTCCACATTGTGATCGATAGGACCGTCACCTGTTTCACGACGGCGCATGTATTCACGCATGTCGAGAACACGTTGCAATGTACGAGCTAAAATTTCTGTATTACCTGCTGTAAACAAGTTAGCAAGGTATTGTACAGGTACGCGCATTTCATGCGCATCTGGCAAGTATACATCAGATGTTACACGTTGCAAGATTGGGCTGAGTGGTGGTACATACCAAACCATTGGCAATGTGCGATACTCAGGATGCAATGGCAATGCCACGCCCCATTCTTTAACAAGTTTGTATACAGGAGATTTGAGCTGCTTTAATCCATGCTTCAGAGATGCCTTCAGCACGAGCCGCTTTGATAACCTCTGGATCATGAGGGTCCAAAATCAAATCTAATGTATTTTCGTAAATATCTTGTTCATTTTTTGTAGCTGCCATAGCTTCTACTTTGTCCATGTCGTAGAATACAACGCCAACATAGCGCATACGACCTACACAAGTTTCAGCACAGATTTGAGGCAAGCCATTTTCCAAGCGTGGGTAACAGAATACGCATTTTTCGGCTTTATTAGTTTCCCAGTTATAGAAGATTTTTTTGTATGGGCAAGATGGAACACAATGTCTCCAACCACGGCATACATCTTGAGATACGAGAACCACACCATCTTCGTCGCGTTTATAAATCGCGCCGGATGGACATGCAGCTACACATGCAGGGTTCAAGCAGTGGTTACAAAGACGAGGCAAGTAGCGCATGAATACTTCTTCGTAGTCAAATACGATATCTTCGCCCATCTTAGCCAAGTTCACATCGGAACGAGCATGTTGACCACCAGCCAAATCGTCATCCCAGTTAGGGCCCCACGTAACTTCCATTTTTGTTTAGTTACAAGGGAACGAGGACGAGCAACTGGTTGGTTGTTTTTACGACCACCATGAATCAATGTTTCATAGTCGTATGTCCAAGGTTCGAAGTAATCCTTCAACTCTGGTTGTTCAGGATGGAAGAATAATTTCATCAAACGATTTGTTTTAGAACCTGTAGAAAGAGCTAATTTGCCAGAGTTATCTAATGTCCAGCCGCCTTTCCATTTTTCTTGGTCTTCCCAATGACGTGGGTAACCTACGCCTGGGCGAGTTTCCACGTTATTGAAGTACATATATTCCGCGCCTTCGCGGTTCGTCCATGTATTTTTACAAGTGATAGAGCATGTGTGACAACCCAAACACTTATCCAAATTTAGGACCATAGATACTTGAGCCTTAATCTTCAAGCCAATCTACCTCCTTCATTTTACGAGCCACAATTGTCATATCACGTTGGTTACCAGTTGGGCCATAGTAGTTAAAGCCATAGCTCAATTGGCCATAACCGCCGATCATGTGTGTCGGTTTCATGTGAATATGAGTTGGTGCATTATGCGTACCACCGCGTTGTTTCTTAACTTTCGCGCCAGGAACGTTGATGTGACGATCTTGGGAATGGTGCATATAGGAAATACCGCGAGGAATACGTGGGGAAACTACAGCACGAGCTGCAACGATACCGTTTTTATTGAAAGCTTCTACCCAATCATTATCCTTAACATCGATTTCTGCTGCATCGTCTTCGTTGAGCCAAATTGTTTGACCACCGCGGAACAATGTCAACATTTGTTGGCTATCGAAATACATACTATGTGTAGACCACTTATGATGTGGTGTTAAGTATTTCAATGTGATTTCAGGGATACCTTCTTGTTTGTAGTCACCTTGTACTGGTTTATAGGACAATACCGGTTTGTACAACGCCATAGCTTCACCGTAATCACGCATCATTTCATGGTCGCAATAGAAGGATTGACGACCTGTTACGGTACGGAATGGTACCTTATCTTCTGTAGATGTAGTAAATGGAGAATAACGACGGTTTTTATCGTTCTTACCAGTACTTGTTACAGAGCTAATGATGAAGCGTGGTTGACGAACCATGTCATCGAAAGTAATTTTTTCTTGTTCACGGCCTTTTGCGTTCTTTTCAAGACCGGAAAGGCCTGTTTTTTCTTCCATTGCTTTCCAAGAGCGAACAGCCAATTTACCGTTTGTACAAGAAGACAATGTCAATACGGCATTACAAGCTTCCTTACATTCGTAAATGCTAGGGCGGCCATGAGAAATGAATTCTGGATTATCGATGACACCATTTTGATCATATAATGTCTTATATTCATCAGATACATCCCAAGCCATGCCATGAGCACCCATTTTGTTTTCAATATTAGGTCCCAATGCAATGTATTTTTCAAAGATTTTACTGTAGTCGCGTTTTACATGAACGAGGTTCGGCATTGTTTTACCAGGAATTGGTTCACATTCGCCTTTGCTCCAGTCGAGAACCTTACCTTCTGGTTGAGCCACTTCACCTGGGCTATCATGACCAAGAGGTAATGCTACGATATCTTCGTATTCTGTGAAGCCAGACTCTTTCGCTACGCGAGATACTGTTTCAGCAAGGGTACGGAATGTATCCCAGTCAGATTTAGTTTCCCATGCGCAATCAACAGCCGCTTGGAATACGTGTACATATGGATGCATATCTGTAGAAGACAAGTCTTCTTTTTCATACCATGTAGCCGCTGGGAACACGATATCAGAATACAAGCCTGTAGAAGCCATACGGAAGTCGATGTCGATTAAGAGGTCAAGCTTACCAGCTTCATCTGCTTCGCGCCATTTGATTTCTTCTGGTTTTACTGGTGCGTCATCATCTTCGAGAACACCATGTTTTGTACCAAGTAAATGTTTCAAGAAGTATTCATGGCCTTTAGAGGAAGAACCGATAAGGTTCGCACGCCATACAAACAAGTTGCGTGGATGGTTTTCTTTAGCCGCTGGATCTTCTACGCAGAATTGTAATTCTTTGTTTTTCAACGCTTGCGCCACATATTGGTTAATTTCTGCTTCTGTACCAGCACCCGCTGCACGAGCGTCGTTAATCAATTCTTGACTGCCTTTATTGAAAGTAGGGTACGATGGCAACCAGCCTAAACGTGCAGCCAATACGTTGTAATCACCAGGGTGACGGTAACGAGGCTTAGCTAATTTAGATACGCGGTCTGCCAAATCGATGCAATCAGAACGATATTGTTCTGTAGCAAAGTAGAACCAAGATGTACCATTTTGCAAACGAGGCGCTTTACTCCAGTCGTTAGCTGTCATGATACCGCCCCAACCTTCAACAGGACGAAGTTTTTCTTGACCTACGTAGTGAGCCCAGCCACCACCGTTAACACCTTCTGTACCACAGAACATGATGAGGTTCAAGATTGTACGGTAAATGATATCCGCATGGTACCAGTGGTTGATACCACCGCCCATGATAATCATGGAACGACCTTTAGTTTTTTCTGCATTATCTGCAAATTCACGAGCTGTGGCAATAGCGATATCTGCTTTTACGCCAGTAATTTTTTCTTGCCATGTAGGTGTGTAAGGAGTGTCATCAGTATAAGATGTTGCCACTTCACCACCAATACCACGATCGATACCATAGTTAGCAAGAATAAGGTCATATACGGTAGTTACTTTTACAGGACCGTCTACAGTTTGTACTGTAATAGTTGGAATAGCACGTTCAATAACGCCTTCGTGCTCTTCATCACCAAAGTATGGCAACTTAACAACAGTCACATCTTGACGTTGGTCAAATACGGATAAGCGAGGGTCAATTTTAGCCCCTGTATTGCGGTTTTCAAGGCGTAAGTTCCATTTTTGTGGATTTGTGTGACGGTCGCCCATTGTACCATTTGGAACAACGATTTCATTTGTTGTTTCATCAATTAATACAGTTTGGAAATCAGCACCGTCTTCTTTGCTACCTAAATCCTTAGCGTTTAAGAAACGGCCTGGTTGTACTGCACCGTTGATGTCTTCAACGCGTACAAGGAATGGCATATCAGTAAACTCTTTAGCATACTCTTTGAAGTATGGAGTTTCTTTATCGATGTAGTATTCTTTTAAGATTACGTGACCCATTGCCATAGCAAGAGCCGCATCAGTGCCGGCTTTCACATTAAGCCAAGCATCAGAAGAAGTTGTAGATTCCGCATAGTCAGGAGATACGGATACAACCTTAGTACCTTTGTAACGGACCTCTGTCAAGAAGTGAGCATCAGGCGTACGAGTCAACGGTACGTTGGAACCCCAAGTCATGATGTAGCCAGCATTGTACCAGTCACCAGATTCAGGTGTATCCGTTTGTTCACCCCAAACTTGTGGACTGGATGGTGGTAAATCGGCATACCAGTCATAGAAGGACAATGGTGAACCACCCATTAAGTTAAGGAAACGAGCACCTGCTGCATAGGACAACATGGACATCGCTGGAATTACAGAGAAGCCTGCGTTGCGGTCAGGGCCGTATGTTTTTGCTGTATATAGTAAAGATGCTGCAGTGATTTCTGTCGCTTCGTCCCAAGTGGAGCGCACAAAGCCACCCATACCACGGGCAGATTTATATTTTTTCGCTTTTTCAGGGTCTTCTACGATAGATTTCCATGCTTCGATAGGATTTTTAGCTGTTTTCTTAGCTTCTCTCCAAAGCTCAGCCAATTCGCCGCGTACATATGGATATTTTACGCGCAATGGGCTGTATAAATACCAAGAGAATGTCGCACCACGAGGGCACCCACGTGGTTCATAGTCCGGCATATCATCCGGTGTTTCCGGATAATCTGTAGCTTGGTTTTCCCATGCTACGACGCCATTTTTAACGTAAATGTTCCAGCTACAAGAACCAGTACAGTTTACGCCATGTGTTGTGCGGACTACTTTATCGTAGGACCAACGGTCACGATAAAAATTTTCCCATTCGCGACCGCCTTCTTCTGTGATTTGGTGACCGCTTGGAGATACGTCCTTCTTGCGAAGAAACTTGAATTTCTGAGACAATAAACTCATCTCGTGTCCTCCTTAAAACTACAAAAAAGCCCTTGCGTTAGCAATGCCAACAACAAGGGCGAATATCCACAATTATTCGATATTACTGATATTAGGGTCGATCGTGTCGCTATCTAAATCGAGTAATCCGATTAATGCATCTAAGTCACAGATTACCAGATGGTGTTTATCATAGGCTACATAGCCTAATTTTCGTAACTCACTGAGCATGCGGTTTAAACTTTCCCGAGATGTGGCAGCAAATTCAGCTAACTCTTGATTTGTTAACGCGATATCTATATAGATACCGTCATCACGTTGAATACCATAGCTATTAGCTAAACGCAATAGTGTTGAATAGAATGCACCTTTTTTGCCATACAACAACAAATCTCTGTATTTGGCTTGTTGTCGCCGCATATGAAGTGTATAGATTTTCATCATTGCAATGGCCAGTGAATGGTCCTTTGCAATGGCTGGTTCCAAAACATCATAACGGATGGAATATACCGAGCATTTTTCACGTGCAATCGCATTGAACACGTAAGTCCGGGTGTTCGTCTCGTACAAAGGAATTTCACCAAGCACATTATTTGGCCCCACCAACCGATGAGCAAATATGACCACTTGCCTCAAATTTCTTAATACTAAGTCGCCCTTCACGGACAATAAAAAAATGATCTGCTATATCACCTTCGTGAAACAAAAACTCGCCTTTTTCAAGGTGAATTGTTTCTCCTGGCAATGCAAGTAACTGGTTAATTAACTCCTGTTCCATACTATCACCGTGCATCTTTCAGTGTCATTTGTCCATATTGATTGTGAAAGTAGCTTTCACAATCAGCCATGCACAAAAGGCACATATACTATATACTTTACGTATATTATCCCTATTATAACCGATTAATTCTCATATAAGTGTGTTTTTCGTCACATTCACATTATATTCTGTCCTATATAATAATGGTGTGATTTTAGGCACACTCTCTATTATTATAGTACCACATTTTACAAGGCTTTTAAACGAGATGTGCCACATATTCGTGTGAAAAGATCTACCCTTTATCACATGTGTTTTAGTTAAAGGAGAGCTCTCATGTCAGAACTAAAAATGCCTCAAGTAGGGGCAAGTCGCAAAGAGATTGTTGCGAACTGGCAACCAGAAAATCCCGAATTTTGGGAAAAGTTTGGTAAAAAAATCGCCAAACAAAACTTGGTAATATCCACTATTGCCTTAACCTTAGCCTTTTGCGTATGGTATCTATGGGCTACCATCGCAGCACAATTAAATGGCGCAGGTTTCCACTTTACAACTGAACAATTATTTACACTCGCAGCCTTACCAGGCCTTGTAGGTGCTACATTGCGTTTCGTCTACACATATATGCCTGCACTTATGGGCGGTAAGAACTGGACCTTTGTATCCACACTCATTTTATTAGTTCCTGTTGTATGGCTCGGCTTTGCAGTACAAGATACAACAACTTCTTATACGACATTTATGATTTTAACAGCCCTCATCGGTTTAGCGGGTGCTAACTTCTCGTCCTCCATGGCGTACATTGGCAACTTCTTCCCTAAATCCGAAAAAGGTACAGCCCTTGGCATCAATGGTGGTGTTGGTAACCTTGGTATTTCTGTAATCTATTTCTTAGCTCCATTTGCTATGGGTTCCGCTGCAATTGGTAATGTCTTTGGCGTAACACCAGCTATTATCAAAGGCAACGCAGTATACCTTGCCAATGCGGCTTTCATGTGGATTGTGCCACTCGTAATTATCCTTGCACTTATGACGCGTTTCATGGATAACTTACCATTGGAAAAACCAAATCCTAAAAACCTTGTACAAATCTTCGGCAACAAACACACTTGGGCTCTTACATTACTTTACACATGTTCCTTCGGTGCTTTCTCCGGTTACGCAGCAGCACTTGGTCTCTTGGTAGGTAAAGAGTTCCCTGAAATTCCATTCGCATCCATCGCATTCGTTGGTCCACTTGTTGCAGGTGCCCTTCGTCCTGTAGGCGGTTGGTTATCCGACAAAATCAACAGCGGTACAAAAGTTACCTTTGTTAGCCTCATCGGCTTATGTGCTACCACTGCATTGATCGCAGTTGGTGTAGATATGCACAACTTCCCATTCTTCTTTGCTATGTCCGTATTGACATTCGTATGCTGTGGCTTTGCAACAGGTGCAACATTCCGTATGATTCCTCACGTATTTGGCAATCCGTTGTTATCCTCTTTAATCACAGGTTTCGTAGCTGCTGTAGCTGCATACGGTGCATTCATTACACCTAAAATCTTCGGTTTCGTATACTCCACATTCGGCAATATTCACCCTGCATTCGCAGTACTACTAGCATTCAACATCGTAACAGTTGCGGTTTGCTTCTGGTTCTATGTGAGAAAAGGGGCAAACATGAACGTATAAATTCATGTTCTACCTTATAGCTGTATAGAAAATATAATTTACTATCTAAACTTGGTAATAAAAGACACCCACAATTATCCTCCAGCTACTTTAACGGTCTGCGGCCTAGGGCCTTGACCTAGTAAAGTCGGATAATTGTGGGTGTTCTTTTATTGGAATTTAGATCTGTATTAGAGCATCACATAGTAAATTATATTTTCTGCCACAGCAATTACGGTTGTCCATGAATTTATGCGTTCGAAATAGACACAACGGTCTGCGGCCTAGGGCCTTGACCTAGTAAAGTCGGATAATTGTGGGTGTTCTTTTATTGGAATTTAGATCTGTATTAGAGCATCACATAGTAAATTATATTTTCTGCCACAGCAATTACGGTTATCCATGAATTTATGCGTTCTAAATAGACAGAACGGTCGCGGCCTAGGGACTTGACCTCATCCATATACCTCTTCTAAAAATTAGAACAGGCCTGTTCTAATTTCTAGGAGAGCATGTATTGATGCACCAAGAAACTATGTGAAAACTTTATATGCTTATTTTCTTTGTAAGCCACGATAAACGAGTTCAAAAATAGTTTTCTGAGCTTCTAACCACTCATCGCTCTGAGACCATTTATATTGTTTATTAACAGCATATAGACCGTGTACTAAAAATACAAAAACGGATACCCCTACATCAAATGAAACCCCAAGGGCTTTTTGCCACAACGAGCCCTTGTCGATCTTTTTTTCACATCCTATAATGCGTTGTAATACATATTCTGAAATTTGTTCATCTAAAAATAGAGGTAAATACTTTTTATGTCGTATAATACGCTGACATAAGGGCAATCTATCAAAAATAGAATCGTATGCTTCTCTCAATGACACTGAATCAGAAGCAGCCGATAAGGTTCGAGCTATAGTTTGTAAATTATTATCATCTACCATTCCTGGACGCGAATAAGCGATTGCATCATCCACTAAATCATCAACAATTTCCATTATATTGCTATAGTGTAAATAAAATGTAGAACGAGTTATACCTGATGCTTTACACAACAATGTTACGGTTAAAGACTCAAAAGAATGGTTTTCTAAACAGCTAAGCAACCCTTCTTTTAACAACATTCGTGTCATTTCTTTTCGAGTTATCATATAACCTCCTACATAGACACATTTATACAATGTGTCTATTAACAAACATAGTGTCAATTATTGTTGAGACTAGTATAACAAAACAAGGTACACTAATTCTAGGGATTACAAACAGTAATCTATTTGATTAGATTTTCAAAATACAATTAAGGAGATACCTATGACAAAATATACTCACATTAGAAATGCTACAGGAAAATTAACAATAAAAAACACAACATTTCTTATTGATCCATTCTTAGCACCCAAAGATACTTATCCTGGCTTTGAAGGAACATTTAACTATCAACAAAGAATGCCTATGGTTGATTTACCTGTATCAATGGACAATCTATTAAGCAATGTAACTGCGGTAGTAGTTACACACACACATCTCGATCATTGGGATGACACGGCAATTAAATCTATTCCAAAGTCACTTCCTATTTTTGTGCAAAATACAGCGGACAAAGAACTTATTATCTCCCAAGGCTTTAATGATGTACGCATCATTTTTGAAAGTCTTGAGTTTAATGGTATCACATTGAGAAAAACAGGTGGCTCACACGGCACTGTAGAAATGTATGCAAATCCAGTTCTCGCACCATTAGCAGGCGATGCAATGGGCGTTATTTTTGAAGCAGAAGGCGAACCAACTGTGTACCTTGTAGGCGATACAGTATGGACAAGCGATGTAGAGAAGGCCCTTCTTCGCTTCGACCCTAATGTTATTATTATGAATACAGGATATGCTCAAGTTTTGGGCTTTGAAGATAGTATTATTATGGGGACAAAAGATATTGGCCGCATGGTAGTACGCAAACCAGAAGCTAAAATCATCGCTGTTCATATGGATACAGTTAATCATACAGCAACAAGCCGTAAGGATGTGCACAAATTTATCAAAGGCACCAATATCGAAAGCCATGTAGCAGTTCCTGAGGATGGAGAAACTATTGTACTATAAGTTACTATATACCTATGTTGTTTTTATGTTGTTATTGAGGTATACTATAAACATAAAGAGAGTCATTGACGTGTGCAAGCGTTAGGCTCATCTAAAAATTTGGGAAATAAGATGTGCCTAACGTGTAAGTATTACCAGTACTTATTACGTTAGGCGTTTCTTAAGTTTATTTAAATAAACTTAAGATAGATACAACTATGGAAATTACAAAAAGAATTATATAAACCTTCTCGAATTTACTCATAGTATCACCACCTTTCGGTGATGAACCTAACTCACGTCAATGACTCCTGTTATTAGTATAACAGAGTTATAAATGACGTAATAGATTAAGTTGATGAACTTTTGATTAAAAGAGATAGCGGACAAATTGTCTGCTATCTCTTTTTTTCTACTTTCACACATATTTATTAATTAGGCTAAAACGTAGAAAATAAAACTCATCATTTAGATTTACTAATTTAGAGTTTACCTCTAATGAAATAACCCTCTCAGTACGTCCGACTTTGCTCTGTCTTTTCTCCCTATACAAAAAAGACCCTCTTCAGAATCCGACTTTGCCCCTGTTCCGAAGGAACAGATCTGGGCGGTGGAGGATTATGGAGAGGGTCTTTTGTTTATATTATATTATTTTACTTCTGCCCAACCTAAAGCAGCCCGTTTTGCATCCATATCTGCTAAGATTTTTTCTGCTACTTTAACAGGGTCAGTATTTACATACATAACGGAACCTAAGAGATCTTTAGTATCTTCTTTAAGCCATTTTGTAACAGCATCAGAGCCTTGTGTAGGTGGTTCAACGCAGTGGTAGGAGTTAATCCCCATCAATCGGAAACCAAGGGATGCACCAACACCTTTTTCGTTAGACCATTCAGGACTAGACATAGCAAATGGTAATTGAGGCAAGTTAAGGCCTAATTCTGCTGCGATACCACCGAAGATACCAGAGGAACGCGCATTATCTACACATTCGCCAACATGCCATACTGGTGGTTGATCATCGCCCAAGAACTCCTGCAATGCAGGGCTACATTTCTTAATAGCATCTGTATTACAATAGCCAAGTTTCATCAATGGGAAGGATGCGCAACCATTTGTTAAGATGATACAGCCATTTTTAATAAGTGTATCAACGACATCTACAGTTGCTTTTTCATAGATAACACGAGGATTGGAACAACCTACTACATTAACGATACCACGGACTTTACCTGATTTTAAAGCCTCTGCTAATGGTTTGAAGGAACCATAATGTTTAACAGTGGATTCCGGAGAGAAACCAACTTCTGCAGTGATTTCATATGGCGGGATGAATACAGGCATCCCTTTACGTAATTCATGAGCTTCAAGAGCGCGATCCAAGATTTGCGAGCCAATTCTTTAGTTTCAGACAAGTTAGTATGGTGATGATCGTAACCGATATGTTCTGCACCTGGCAAGCGAGTTGCATCAGATGTTGTAATAACTTTTGTATTGAAACAACGTGCTACGTCCATAATGGCAGGAAATACGTCTTGTACATCTGCTACCCAACAATCAAGAGCACCTGTACCAAGTACAAGTTCAGCACCAATTGCATTACACAATGGGATAACGTTTTCATAACGATACATACTGGACAAACCAGAGCAACAAATCCCATAGAATTGGATACCTTTCGCACCAATAGCTTTCGCTTTTTCTAAGTACTCTTCAGAGGCACCAATTTTACAAATTTGAGATACCAATGTTGGCAAGTGACCATGAACAGCTATGTTAACATACCCTTTTTTCAAAGCACCAATATTAACCTTTGATGTACGGCGGCCGCCTTGACCAAATAATGCATCAGTAGCAATATCTGCAGCTACTACACCAGTGAATGTGAAAGCAAGACCACAACGCAAAAATTGTTTCATATTACTTTCCCAATCGCCATCTCCACCTACACATGTGCGATGGTATGCATCAAAGGCTTCGTTGTATGCGGAAACAGGCAAGATATCTAGGTTTTTCCAAACTTCACGACGTTCAGCAGGAGCCATAGCTGTAATCGTCTTATATTCACCTGGCAACGCACGACTCAAGTCTTCTAACAGAACATCTGCTAAATCATTAGCTACATCTTTTAAGGAACGGCCTTCTTCAGGAATGTTGAAAGCTTTACATACGGTACGGATTTTTTCTTCGCCCAAAATCGGAATATCTAATTCACCAGTAGCAGCAGCCTTCAAAGAAATCAAGATTTCACGAGCATGCGCACCATGTTGAGTCAAACCACCAGCAACGGCACGTGTCATGTTACGAGCTACGATAAGATCAGCATTAGCACCGCAGACACCGCGAGGGCTCTTAGGTGTAATTTTACATGGACCCATGAAGCAAACACGACAACATACGCCAGCAATACCGAAAGTACATTGTGGTTGTTGTTTGTCGAAACGGTCAAACACTGTATCGCAACCGATTTGCTCCATACGAAGAATCATTTCACGTACCGCAGGGTCTGGTGTTTGTTCAATTACATCCTGTTTTGTAGGCCAGGTTTTACGATACTCAGCAACGGCTTTCATGTAGTCGTTTACACCATGTTCATGAGGTACCCCTGGTTCATGAGTGTGTGGCACCCATTTATCCGTCGGCATAGCCTTTGCATGACTATGGTCGTGACCATGTTCATGATCGTGGTCGTGGTCGTGGTCGTGACCATGATGATGATAACCGCCACAATGGTCATGGTCATGATGATGTTCGTCATGACTGTGGTCATGGATGTTTTTGTTTTCCACATCTTTATTCATAATAAACCTCCTAGGGGCCTACATAGGCCAACTGACAATAACAAGAAAACATATTCTACATTTACTTCTAGTTAATTCCACCATAATGATGGGCTTTAAATCCTATCTTCAAAATATGTTTTAATCTATTACAAGTATATTTTTTGAGAGGACAATTGTCAATCTAATTTTTATACATATTATAAAAAAATATCGTCTCCAATCCCCCATTATAACAATGTTTTTTTCAATTATAAAAACTCATAATAATTTCATGAAACAAACTTATTTTTTTAATTCCTATTTATTAAAGGAATTAAAAATTACTCATGAGAAATAAACACCTTATAATACTAATTCTATATACACCAACAATTCTCCTGCATCATTTTCACAAAATCTTACTGCTCCATCTAAAATATTTAAAACATTAGCTCCGCTTTAGCGCAGTAGCGTGCCTCTCTTAACGCAGATATGATAAAAACTTTAATGTACTTACTGAATAAGTAAGGATGAAAAAATCCTCCTCAAACGACTTCGGGCTCCGCTTCAGCGCAGTAGCATGTCTGTTCTAACGCTGGTGTGCTAAAAACTTTAATGTATTTACTAAATGAGTAAGGATAAAAAAATCCTCCTCAAACGACTTCGGGCTCCGCGTAGCGCAGTAGCGTGTCGGCTTGAGGAGGATTTTTTATCCGCCACCGTATTTAGGTATTACATTAAAGTTTTTAGTACATCAAGTACTTCGTGTGGTAATTCATTTTTACTGTCTTTGAGTTTTTCCACGTATTCAGAGCGGAATTCAAAGGCTTGGTGTAGTTGGTGATGGTATTCACGTACATCAAATGGTGGTTCGAATCCTGGCACTTCTACGTAGGATAGGTTTTCATAGGCACCGAATGGTTCGAATTGTAGGTCTCCTTCTACTAGGCGTTCTAATAAATCAAGGGTCACTTCTTTAGGGATTTTCTTTTCAAGGAAGAATCCTGTGTTCATGATATAGCAATCTACGCCACATTCTTTGAAGAGTTTTTTATAGCTTTCATAATCACGAACTAACGGATAGGTACGGAATGGGTTTGCATATGGCTCAATAACGAGTGCATTTGGATCGACGTTGGCATCGAGTTTTTCCGCAGTAGAGCGGCGTGTTGCAAGGGTTGCGCCCATAGTGGAAGCCAATACAGGGTCGTCGATTTTAAGGATTGGTGGCAATGTTTATCTTTCATCAGCCACACAATGGCATTAACCGGTTCGTCCACGTGGTTTACGCGATTGTCTGTCCAGAATTGGGATTTAATAGCACGGCCATTGTTGTTGCGCACGTCCTCAGCCAATACGACCTTATTACCATTTTCATCGAGGGTAACGCCTACGTTTTGCAATGTTAATAAGTATTTATTAGCAGGGTGTTCCACAGGATAGTCCTGCATTTTATCAAAGTATGTTGGTTCCATCGCAACGGAGGACAAATCATTTGTATTGATGATATATGCATCATCATGCAAGATAGAAATATCATAGCGACCATTGTGTTTTTCGTGAGTCAATGTAGATTTACCAGAACCGGATAGACCAAATACGCCGATTGTGAAAGACTCACCATTTTTAAGGTTATAGCGTTTCATACCGCCGTGGCAAGCTACGTAGCCATAACGGTTTGCCAAGGACCAAGCCAATGTCAATGTGCCTTTTTTATGTTCCCCAAAGTAACGCATGCCAAGAATCATAGCACAGTTATGAGCAGGGTCAAAAATAGCAAGACCACCTGGATGACCTGGTACTACATAGTCAGGGTCAGAGTAGATATAAATATCCCCTTCCTGGATGTCTTTACTGTTGTTATAGAACTCTTTCACTGCATCGTCAAAGAATTTAAAGTTCATAACCCAAGAATACATGATGGATGCATGATCCTTTGGAATCATAAGATGAGCACGAGCCGTGAATTTTTTATCAAGACCAACCACAACTTGTGTAGAAATCCATTCTTTATTGCGACTATCATACACAGCATCACGAGCGATACCGGCTAATTCGACTTCATCAATACCTTCATCACCAATGATACGGCGAGCCTTCGCATAGCGGCCAGTCGTTTTACCATCATTAGTTACGAGAATTTTAGCATCAGCTGGTAAACCTTGTTCTTCTGGTTTAAATACAGGCATATCAAGAAGAATGACACCTGGTTCTTGCGTTGCCAATGTATACGCTTCTGCTACAGATGTAACAGGTTTTACGTTATTGCCATAAAACGCAGTTTCAATGGTGCTGCGTAATTTAGAAAATAACGGATTTGTCTTGATTTCACTTTGATTCCAAATGCGACGTGTTGCCATTCTAATCCTCACCTTTATCGTATAACTTTATAAAAACCTATCGGTACGTGTATTGAAAATACTTCTAATAATTTCTATTTTACCTGTTTTTAACAAATTTGTATACATGAAAGTACCCATACAGAACAATTATTACGCAATATTTATAATTAGTGCAACACATTTATTAGTGAAAGTTACCTTCATATCAAAAACAAAACGTTCACACTAACAACTACAACTTTCACTAACTACAATAACAATAAAACGCATCCCCTCAAACAATACGTGTATGTAAAGTCACAAATCATTTGAGAGAATGCGTTTATAAAAATTCACTATGTACTTATGCACCTAGTTCAATATATTCGGTTTTAGATGCCTCTACAGGATTGCCATTACTATCCGTAGCCGGTGTAAATTTCCATGTAGAAATTGTGTTCACAATGGATGCATCCGCATCACTACTACCAGTGGACCCTTGTAATTCTACATGAGAAACGGATCCATCTGTATTAATAGTAAAATTTACATTAACAACAGTTGTATCACCGGCATAACCATGTAGCACATCAGAATCAAAGCCTGGTGTAGATACTGCTTTTGGCGCTTCATAAGGTGTGGCCGCCAAAGAAACAGCGGTAGACATGGACATAATTAATGCCGTTAAAGCAACACAACGCAATACATTACTCATCATCTTTCTCCTCATTTAGTCTTATGACCACTCTCATTATTGAGTCCTAGACTGTTTCACTCCTTATTTTGCCTTAGGACCATTCGCTTTCGCATTCACATCAGATGCATGATTATCGTTAGACTGTGATTTGTCTACCGTCAATTTACCATTGCCGGACTTAGCTGGAGCATTACCCTTTGGCAATGTAATTGTCATGCCGATGATGGATGCATGGGCTTTTTGATCTGTACCAATAGCCGGCGTAAACTCCCATTGTCTAATAGCAGCTTTCACAGCCTCATCAACAGGACCATAACCAGAGGATTGTTCTACAAAGACATTTTCAACCTTGCCTTGTTTGTTAATTAGGAATCGTACACGCATATGATCTGCTACGTTAATTCCATTTGGAATAGCTGGCATCGTAGGTTTAACGATGGATACCTCCCGAGGTGCTTCTGTAAATCTGCCCGCAGCCGCATCAGCATGAGCAGGCATCATAGCACCTACCGCAAATGTAAGAACAGCAGCACACGCGAATCGAGTTAATATATTCATGGTTTGTTCTCCCTCGAAATTAATATAATAAATATACATATATAATACTCGATAAAGATGAAGAAAAAAATACCCAACTGCAAAATGTAGTCTATTAGTAAAAAATATATTTATAGAATGATTTTTATTGATAATTTTTCTCATTTATGATATATTGATTTCAAGATAACTGTTCGGACTTACATATCAAGTTGATATGACAAAAAAATTACACAAAGGAGGTTCATCATGAGACGTAGAAAGCGTATTCAAATGAAGGTCATGATGGTACTTGGTATCGTTGCCCTCGTTGGGCCAAACCATCTACAATCTCTCATCCACTAAACTATCGTGACCTTAGCAGAAAACTGTATAACTGCAACTAGCCGCTACGTTAGTAGCGGCTAATTTTCCGCTTAAATAAGGGTAGTTAACAAGATAACCAAAGATGTTAAACTCAGTACCTATAAAAGGAGGTTTATTATGAAATTTAATCGAATCGTATTAGTCGTCGTATCATTAGCACTGATGTTGTTCGCATTAGCAGGCTGTGGAAAAGATGCAGCGCAAGACAGTCAGAAAAAATTAAACATTGTAGCTACTACTACAATGTTAACGGATTTAGTAAAAGAAATCGGCGGTGATCATGTATCTGTACAAGGACTCATGGGCCCTGGCGTAGATCCTCACCTCTATCAAGCGAGCGCCGGCGATGTAACTGCTATGTCTAAAGCAGATGTAGTGGTGTACAACGGTGTTCACTTAGAAGGTAAAATGGGTTCCATTTTCGACAATTTAACCAAACAAAATAAAGCTACTATCCGCGTATCCGACGCCATTGATCCAGCTACTCTACTCGACTTTGACGAAGAAGATGGCGTGAAAACTAAAGACCCTCATATTTGGTTCGATGTAGCTAACTGGAAACTTGCTGCCAAAGCGGTTTACGAAGGTCTTGCTAAAGCAGATCCAGCTCACAAAGAAGATTTCAAAAAACGCTATGATGCGTACCTCACTAAATTAGATGAAACAGATGCATACATCAAAACTCAAGCAGAATCTATTCCTAAAGAATCTCGCGTTCTCGTAACAGCACACGATGCCTTCCAATACTTCGCTCGCGCTTATGGCTTTGAAGTAAAAGGTTTACAAGGCGTTAGCACTGCTACAGAAGCAGGCACACAAGATGTGAATGAACTTGTGCAATTCATCGTAGATCATAAAATTAAAGCGATCTTCGTAGAATCTTCTGTACCGCACAAAACAATTGAAGCCGTTCAAGAAGCAGCTAAAGCTAAAGGCTGGAACGTTGCTATCGGTGGCGAATTATACTCCGACTCCCTCGGTTCTGAAGGCACTGAAGGCGGCACATATATCGGTATGGTGAAAGCCAATATCGATACCATCGTTAAAGCACTTAAATAAACAATGATAAAAGGAGGTCTCTATGGAATGGGCCGTTGAAGTTGAAGATATGACCGTAGCCTATACGACAAAACCTGTATTATGGGACGTAGATATGAAGGTACCCATCGGTTCCTTAGCGGCTATCGTCGGCCCTAATGGGGCCGGTAAATCTACATTATTAAAGGCCATGTTAGGCCTATTAACAGTTATCTCAGGTAGTGTTAAGTTTTATATCGACCACCACCTTGCGATGGGCAAAAAGGATTATAAAAAAATCGCCTATGTCCCTCAAAGCGGCAGCGTAGACTGGGACTTTCCTACTACCGTATTAGACGTTGTACTTATGGGGCGCTATGGTCATCTAGGTTGGTTCAAGCGACCAAGTAAAAAGGATAAGGAGCTCGCCCTCTCCATGATTGAAAAAATGGGCATGAGCGACTATGTAAATAGACAAATTCGTCAACTTTCAGGGGGCCAACAACAGCGTGTATTCCTCGCAAGAGCCCTCGTGCAAGAAGCAGATATTTACCTCATGGACGAGCCTTTCAAGGGCGTCGATAAAACGACGGAGCACGCCATTATTTCCCTATTACAAGAAATGAAAGCGCGCGGTAAAACGGTGATCGTCGTACACCACGATTTAAATACGGTGCCTCAATATTTCGACTGGGTAACGATGGTAAATAAACAAACTGTTGCCTATGGCCCTGTATCAGATACGTTTACAGAGGAAGCCATCGAGCGCACCTACGGCAAGGGGAGGATTGTATGACCATACTCCAATCCTACACGACACAGATGGTATTGCTCGGCACGGCTCTCTTGGGCCTTGCCAGTGGTATTGCAGGCACCTTCGCTGTACTGCGCAAGGAAAGCCTGATCGGTGACGGCCTCTCCCACGCGGCACTGCCTGGTGTAGTCATCGCGTTCTTGCTGACCGGTATAAAAGACATTGAGGTACTCATTATAGGTGCCGCCCTGTCCTCTATCACTGCGGCGTGGCTCATTACCATCACCGTAGAAAACAGTAAAATCAAATTCGATGGCGCTCTGGCTACTATACTATCTGCTTTCTTTGGTCTCGGTATGGTTCTACTCACCTACCTTCAAAGTCTGAACAATGCAGGTCAGGCGGGGCTTTCAAAATTTATATTTGGACAGGCCGCCACCATATTAGCTCGCGATGTGTACATTACATCGGCGGCAGCGCTCATCATTATCGTTTTAACAGCCTTATTTTGGAAAGAACTAAAGCTCATTTCCTTTGACGTAGAATACGCTAAAACATTGCAAATTCCCGTCACCTTTACCCTCATTTTATATCGTTCCCTATTGATCATGACCATCATCATCGGCATTCAATCAGTAGGTGCTATCTTGATCAGTTCCCTACTCATTGCACCGGCCGTAGGGGCCCGTCAGTGGACGAACAAGCTAGGTACCATGTGTATACTAGCAGGATGTTTCGGCATGGTATCTGCTATCGGCGGTACCATTTGGAGTACAACAGTACAAAAACTGCCTACAGGACCTGCCATCATCGTCATTCTGTCGGTTATCGTACTATTGAGCCTCATATTTGCACCTAATAGAGGCATCTTGTGGCAATTCCGGAAAAGAGGTGCCCCATGACAGTACATACAGAGATTTTACTTATCGCCATTGCAGTATCCATCGCGTGCGCTATCCCTGGTGTATTCCTCGTGCTACGCCGCATGTCCATGATGGCCGACGCCATTACGCACACCGTATTCCTCGGCATCGTGCTTGCTTTCTTTGTAACGGAAGACTTAAACTCTCCCTTACTTTTAGTAGGGGCAACTGTAGTCGGCGTAGGAACAGTGTGGCTTACAGAGATGATTCATAACACGGGCCTCGTCAACGAAGACGCATCTATTGGTATCATCTTCCCCCTCCTCTTCTCCATCGCCATCATCCTCGTCAGTCTCTATAGCGGTAACGCACACCTTGACGTAGATACGGCACTTCTAGGGGAAATCGCGTTCGCCCCGTTCGACAGATGGATTGTAAACGGTACCGACTTAGGTCCTGTATCTCTATGGATTTCCCTTGGGGTGGCATTCATCAACCTCGTATTAGTTATGCTCTTCTACAAGGAATTGCAACTATCTACCTTCGATCCACTATTAGCAGGGCTCTTCGGCTTCATGCCTGCCCTCATCCACTACGTGCTGATGACCATGGTATCCCTTACTGTGGTGGCTTCATTCCAAGCAGTAGGTGCCATCCTCGTTATCGGCCTCATGATCGGACCTGCGGTTATCGCTTATTTATGGACGGACTCTGTGAAAGCCATGCTCACTAGCAGTATCATCATCGGCATTATCTGTGCTGTCATCGGTACAGAAGTCGCTTTCACCCTAGACGTATCCATTGCAGGCGCTATCGCAACAACGATCGGTCTCGCATTATTAATTGCCGTTATTTGCACGCCAAAGACAGGCTATATTGCAACCTATCTTCGCCAACGCCACTTGCGTCGTCACTATCGAGAAACAATGATGCTCTGCCACATCTATACCCATATGAATACACCTGTGGCGGCCATTGAAAACGGTATCGGCACCATTCACGAACACTTGAACTGGAAGCCAGACTATACCCACCAAGCCGCATCACACCTTAAGAAACAAGGATTGTTGTATGTAACAAATGGATACTATATGCTGACCGATAAAGGCGTGGCGCAGGTTAAAGAAATTATTTAATTAACCATATGGATTTTGGTATACACAATAATAGGCAAATCCGTATAGTCTAATTACATTAATGGTAGAAACTTAATATTTTTCCCAACAAAAAAGAAGCTGAAATCAATGCCAATCTGCAAGATTTCAGCTTCTTCTTTTATATTTAATTATATGGCTAGAACACAACACGCATCTGATACCACTTAGCACCGCCGTGATCAGATACAGACTCGCCTTCATTTACAAATCCAAACTTGGCGTAATAATGAATCTTTTCTTCCTTACATGTTAAAATAACGCCTTTTCGATTTTCTTCTTTGGCCAATTCTATGAAAGCCTCAATCAACTGCCCACCTACACCGCGATTGCGATACGCTGGCATTGTATTTAGGCCAAATATCATCTGCCATACCCCATCAGGATTGTGCATAGATGCATCAGCAAACATCTCATCGGTTAGGATTTCATCATCCGTAACAAATCCATCGATAAAACCGATAGGTGTGTCGCCATCAAAAATAATAAGAAAATGATCTGCATAATGGGCAAGGCGTTCTTTAAACGCTTCACGAGGGGCTGCTTCGGCTAGTGGGAAACAAGTTGCTTCTATATGTGTCACTAAATCTAAATCTGCGGTTGTCGCTTTTCGTATTAAAATATCCATATCCTTCTCCATCGTATCTACATATCAGTTTTAGTATATACCGTTTACATAACAAAGGCTACACGTAACTCTATATACGTGTAGCCTTTTATTAACAATTTAACCACTTACTTGCTATACAGATTATCCGACCAATTATCTTTTCGTATATTTCGGCACATTCCGATATTGCATTGGCAAGGAATTCTCTTTTATTTTAAAGCCATGTTTCTCGTAAAATGATGCATTCTTGCTATCACCAATCATAACATTAATGTACAAGTAAGACTTGTAAGCCGCTTTCACCATTTCTAGCAAACGACCAGCAATACCTTGTCCATGATAATCAGGATGTACCAGAACATAATTGATGAAGCACACCAACTCGCTATCATCCATGACACGAATAAGACCAACTAAACGGTCACCATCCCATGTAGAAATTACACGAGATGAATTCATAAGAGCCTTATGTAATCGATCAGGATATTTACCTACTACCCAACGAACAGATAGAAACAACTCTGCTACTTGTTGAGGAGTAAAGTTTTTTTCTTCGGTATACGTAATCGCCATAAAAGCTCCTTCAAATGATTACTTTAACTGTCGCATCTCACGGATAAACGCCTCTGCCTCTTGAAGATTCTTAGGGAACTCAAAATAAATACACTGCTCATGTCCACAATAAGGATTACGGAAGTCATAACCGCTCAACAACAAATACTCGATAATCTTCCATTCTTTATCATTAGATTTTTTAGGCGCTTTGAACTTCTCGTTTACAAAGTACATCTTACTTTTACATGTGGGACAGGTTTTATTTGTATTAAATAACTCGTAGTTTGTACCCTCCGACAAAGAAAGCCGGCAGTTTACACATACATTTTTATAGCCCATAGCTATTTACTCCCATACGGTTTATGTTGAAAAATTTCTTTTACAATTCCTTCACCAACAATATTTCCGCCTTCCATGATAAAGAACTCAGTACCTGCTTGTAGAGCAGAATAATCTACAGTTTCATAAAGTGGTAGCGCATTAGCTCCTATTTGTTTATCAAAGGTAACATCTTCACCATCAATAAAGTTTACACCTAACAACTGTTCAGACCCCTTTATAACAAGATGAGGGCAATACTTTCCATTATTCAAATTCGGTGGAGTTCTCCTCTTCTTGCTGAAGAAAGTAACTATGCAGCAAATAGTAAAATCTAAATCGCTCATCTTAGACCTCACTCAACTACATATACCATATCACCTGAAAAGTAATCCGATTATAGAGTAAATTCCCGCTATAATCTTCTACTCTTTGTCAGTAGACTTTTTAAGAGCTTAGAAAGCCTATAGTTAATAGATATATTTTTCTATAACCCATTAGTCTATAACAATTTTTAAATATATTTTTTTGTAATATCAATTGAAAATCTTCTTCAACATTTTCACTAAAACCTTTCTCCCAAAAAGTTCTAACTAGATTTCGATTACTATCTAATTCCTCTAATATCTTCTTAATTTCAGAAAATAATTTTTCCACCTTATTACTATTATGCTCATTCTTAATAACAAAATACAATGTATTATAGTAATGAGGTCGCCAATCAGAATTAAATGCCAATTTAATAAAATCTCTAAGATTATTATTCTTAAACAAAAAATCTATATCGATATAATTAAGCAAGTTATTGATATTTGAATACATGGTACATCGAGACATATCATTTTTAACATAGTCAGAAAGCATTATCCCTATAACCTTTGCTGAACTTTCAAGTCTATAAGCATCAACAAAGGCCGTTCCGACTATTAATCCTTTTTCTAAAGCTTTAAGCTCACTTGCTGGAACTTTATCAAAAGCTCCTCGAGCAAGCCCACCACGAAGTAGAACTTTATTAACTTCAAATTCATCTCTACATATATCTCTAATTAAATTTATTAAGGCTGATAAAGATCCATCTTTGGTATCATTTGTATACAGAATTATTGAATCACTAAATATATAGCCTTTAATATTTCGATCTGACTCTACCTTTGAGAACTTATTATACACAAGAGAAGCAAAATCTTTTATATATTTTATCGCATCATCATGTTCTAGGTTTTTAAGCGTTTCCTTGAAACCCAATATATCCAAATATGCAACATATCTCATTTTTTATTCCTTCCTATAAAATCCACATGACTTATTAAGAATAATCAGCATTTTCAAGATATTCTTCTAATTCTACTTTTTCTTTGTACTCCTCAAGCCTCATACAATAATCTTCGATATATTTTTCTATGATCAATGTAATCGAGACCCTTAAGATTAGACTTTAATGATTTAAGAAAATTTATTTTCTCTATAACTAGTGGAATTTCACTTCCCGAATATGTGCATAATGAAGAAAATAAAGAGATTTGCTTAAACTCTTCTAGGTTCTTGTTAAATTTCAAAAACTCAACAATATATACCAATTTCCAGTCTGGAAGAAAGTTTACAACTATACCAATATATTTTTTACATTTTCTAATATCTACAATATTTTTCGCGTAATTTTTCAATCAACCATGTTTTTTTCTTTCAAATATGGTTTCGTCAGTTGTCTTTGCAAATAGAAACTTCACTGAAGTTTTGATATAAAATAACTTGTCATTATCTACAAGAACTTTAAATGCATACTCCACATATTCTCTCCACTTATCAACAGACCAAATAAATTCAAAGATTTTATTTGCATTACTATCTCTAGCCATATCATCTTTAATCTTAATCCAATCTATGTATTTATTCCAAATAGTAGGTTGTTGCTCAAATATCTTTGCGAAAAGATGACCGCTATAATCAATATGACTAGGAAATGCTAGAGCACTTATATAAATTAGTACTAATGAGTTAATATCATTTGCAAAAAAATTTAATAACATCCTCATTATCATTTATATATACATAATCTAAAAAAATCTTGCCGAAAAATTCTGGATTAGATGCAATTGTCTTAATTGTTTTTTTCTTTAAGCTCATTATCTCGTTCACTATAACGTATTAAAACCTGAGTTGTTGGTATTATAGGCTGCTTTTTTTCTTAAAGCTATTTAACATATATAGTTTAAAAATCTTCAACTATTTTTATTATCTATATTTTCTTCCGGTATACATTCCCAAATTAATAACAACCAGTAATCCTTTTTATCAAACACATTATTATTTATAAAGTCATACGTTTGTTCATATCCAATATGCTCGAGCATATATTTAATTTGAGAATATCCATTTAACTTAAATGGTGTTTTTGCATGAATATATAGCTCTAAAACCTTTAAATATAATACACAATCTTTCTCTAAAGCTTTAAAAAAACACAGTCTAGTCCCATACTTAAAGACCATTTCTCATTATCATGGACTGTTTGCTCTAAAAAACTACATGCTCTAAATAACTCTTGAAAATCATTTAAATCATATTCTTTGATTTCTTTTGAAATAGATTCTTTATGTAAGCGCTCACCCTCATCTATTGTTCTACCACTTAAATGCTTCTGTCTCAACATCTTATATATCCTGAACTCTAGATTTTTGTTCACTTATCATGTAGCGGAAATCTAATTTTATTCCTATTTGTTCCGCTAACTCTTTATATCTAGCAACAATTTTTGCATCAAAAAAATCTGGAGAATTTTTATTAATTACAAAGTCATAAATCGTATTAAAATCTGATTGTAAATATTGTTTCAATTCTTCATCTTTTAAATCATAAAAAAATATTCCTAAAAAGAATGTTATTAATAGTACTCTGATACTCTTCCCGATTCCGCAAGGTAGCTAAATTCTTCCATATGTTAGTTCGTATACTAGCTATTGCGTCTGTATACCCAAGTTGCATCCTAACATAGTTTATCGATTTACTATTTCTAATCGCTTCGCTAAAAGATATTTCTGTTTTTAGCGCATATTCCGCAATATTTAAATATAATATGCTATTATTATAATTTTCTCCATTTTCTGTATAACACCACAACTTATCTAAAAGACGCATCTCATGATTATAATTATCTTTATATGAATGTGTATCATATAAGAGTCGCTCACTAAACACGGAATAAAAATCCATTGTCAAATCAGGCCTTCGATCAAAATACCGCATCAAAAGATCAATTGCATCTTCATAATTCTGTGTAAACTTAAATCCACCTAATATTTCTATTATATTGGTACTAGAACTATTATGTTTTTTTGGAAAATTAACATCAAAATTATGTAAATCAAAATCTACGTATGCTTCTTGCTCAATATGACTCTTGATTATAGATAAGGCTTTGTCAGGATTAATCAGATAAAAAGACTCAAGATAATCTAAATTCTGACTCTCAGGTACACTATCCCAAACAGCATTTATTGAATCTTTAATATATTTTATACACTCTTCGGAATTAAATATTTCTATTAATGTATTTAAAGCATATACAATTTTATTTTTAAAGCTAGGAAAGCCAATGGAAATAAGAGCGTCCACACTTACCCATTTTTTTCTCAAACAACACATAGTACAGTATATAGTTTCCAAAACTCTGATCTGAAATTTTTTTATTATCTTATTTTTTGAACCAATCCACTAATTCTAATGAATATAAGTGTTCAACTATAAGAATCTCATCAATTTTCTGACCATAAAATTGTTTCAAATTATTATAAAGTTGGTTTTCATTATTTTTTTCACTGGCCCAGATATGGCAATAAAAAAATAACATAAGAATATCTTCTCTTGTTAGCTTCGCTTCATCAATAATTCTTCCATAGTAATTTCTAAAAATATCTTCAGCATTACGTATTGATTGAAATCCATCCTCTATAGATTTCATACCCGCAAGAAAAGCTAGTCTTATATTTCCATTCGAAATTTGTGAAATCTTGTTAAGATAATCTAAATTTATTATTCCTAAATTTGATTTCAAAATATTCTTTATCTCATCATCCTTAAACGGTCCAATTTCAATTATATTAGGAGTTGTATACTTAGATACTACTTTTATAACTCTATCCTTAGCATAATCTCTTACTGAAATAAGAATCCTAATATCAAAATCAGGTGATAATGTTAAAATAGTGTTTATAACATTATCTAGACTTGCAACCATATTTGCATCATCTAGAAAAATCAAATATCTACCTGGATCAGAAATGTAATATTTAATATCCTCATATAATAAGTTCCCATTACTTTTTACACAAAAAACTTTTGTAGTTACATTATCTTCTTCTCTACATGCCTCTACAGCTAATCTAGTCTTTCCAATTCCAGATGGTCCTGTCAATATAGTTACTTTATTATTATGAATACTACTACACAACTCGGTAAACTCTGATTCTCGATGAAAAAAATGACAATCAATAGGAGCATTTATACCATTTGCATCATACGCTTTAACAAAATCATCTATATCAAAAAATTGATTTGTATCTATTGCAATACCAAGTTCATCTTTCGCAATATGTGGATACAATAATCCTAAATCATGTGAAAGTGTATCAATTCCAATAAGTTCTACTTCAACACCTTCTATAGAATCTATAATATCATCAAACTGTTCTATATGAATATTTGTAGAACAATGTCCACAAATAATTTTTTGTATTTTCTCCTTATTAAGAGAAAGTTTTGACTGTTCAAAACATGATAAAATATCCGCCTTTATTTTAGCTGCTGACTGGGATCTGACGGTTCCATAGTTTATCAAAATATAATTGCCTTCATCAGTCAAAACATAAGCGTCAGGTGTCCCTTTTGTCGTTTTATTAGTTCCCGTTTGAACACCTAGGGTTTGAATATTTTTAAATTTATATTTTTTATACAAATATGCATCAAATAGTTTTTGAAAAGCTCCCCCCTCTAATTGCATTATGGCACTTTGGATAAAGTTTATATTTTTCAATTCTCTCACCCCATATATTCGACTATAACCCCACTAATCCTGAACAAACTCTTTTATATTCTAGCTACTGTACTAATTATTTCATCTACTCAATATATTTAAAAATCCAACATAAATTATCTAATTATATTCTACTATGTTTTATTGTAAATTCTAAAATATAATATATTTTGAAGAATGAATATCTTATAAATACAAAAAACATAATACATAAGCTTGAACTATACTCCCAAAACTGTGCCCAAATTGTAAATGATACTCTAAGAATGTACAAAAATGATGATATAAGAATGTACAATTTTAATTGTATCACCGATACTATAGTTGAGGTGATAACAACATGCAATACGTATACGCTATTAACAGTTCATTTACTGTAACATCATTATTAGACTTACCATTATTAAGGGACGTTCTGGAGGTTTGCAATTTGAAACCTAATTATAGTTTACTAGGTCGTAAATTAGGCTATGATAGACGCACCATAAATCTCATTATGAAAATGGAACGCCTGATCCACATCGTCATAAACCATCTATGATTGATAAATTTTATGACGTAATACAGACTTTATTATCTGATGATACACCCCAACAATTTTATTATAAGCGTGTCTTGTGGCAATACTTGGTAGATAACCATGGACTCACAGCTGCTTACTCTACATTTCGCGGTTATATTTTAAAGATACCAGTATTTCAATCCTATTTTGATAGAAAACATACATCACCTAGTATGCAGCATACGATTCGTTTTGAAACCGCACCAGCTGAACAGGCTCAAGTTGATTGGAAAGAGAATATTAAATTCCTATTGCATGATGGCACACACATAACTTTTAATATATTGCTGATGACATTAGGCTATTCTCGATACAAATTAGCAAAGGTCACTTTCGATAGAACTACTGAAACACTACAAGATACATTGGTAGAATTCTTTGAACAATTACAAGGTGTTCCGCATGTACTATTAACAGATAATATGAAAACCGTGATGGTACAACCGAGGCTAGCTGGAACTAAAGGACAGCTTCATACCAAAGCAGAACAATTTTCAAGTGACTTTGGCTTTACATTTAAGCCGTGTATGGCGCGCCGTCCACAAACGAAAGGCAAAGTAGAAAGCCAAATGAAAATTCTAGATGAAATTCATGCGTACCAAGGAAAATTAACAATACAAGAAGTGGAAGAACAGATTCAAAAAATTATTTTACGTAGTAATCTAGCGACTTCTCAAGCTACAAGACAAATACCGTCTGCACTGCTTGAAAAAGAAAAGGAATCTCTTACCCCACTTCCAACAAAAGTGATAAGAGATTCCTACCGCATAGATCACCCAAAAGCTAAGGTTTCAGCAAGTAATCTCATTAGCTTTCGTGGTAGCCACTATTCTGTACCGCCAGGATATGTGGCCAAATCTATGACCTTAAAGACCATAGATAAGATGCTATACATATATGATAGCACAGAATTGATTGCACAGCACCCATTAAGTGATAAGAAGGTTAACTATTTGCCTTCTCATTATGAGGCACAATTGCAGAAAACAATTCCTTATCTAAGTTCTGAAGATGTGAAAGCTAAAGCAAAATCTAATTTGGAAAAGATAGGAGCTATCTATGACACTACAGACTAATTACCAACGCTTACAAGATAATCTAGCATATCTAAAACTAAAACAATGCATGTTACACCTAGATGAAACAATTGAATTAGCTAATACACAGAGCTTATCTCATATTGAGTGGTTATTGAAGCTGAGTGATTACGAAGTTGATATTAAACGACAAAACGTAATTAACCATATGGTGAAAATTAGTAATTTTCCTCATTTGAAAACACTAGCTGATTTTTGAATTTTTCATTTCAACCACAAATTAACGAAATGCAAATTAAGGATTTAGCATCATTAGGATTCATGGAACAAGCTGAAAACATTGTATTTCTTGGCTCTAGCGGAGTTGGGAAAACACATTTAGCTACATCACTAGGTATTGAAAGCTCTCGTAACAGACGAAGCACCTATTTTATTAAATGCCATGATTTAATTCAAAACCTTAAGAGTGCAAAAAGATGAAGGACGATTAGAAACTCGGCTCAAGCATTATGCACGCTACCAATTACTCATCATTGATGAAATTGGCTGTTACCGTTACAACCAGGTGATGCTAACACTATTTCAAATTATTGATAGACGATACGAAAAGAAAAGTACCATCGTAACGTCTAACATTAATTTTGATGAGTGAGCTACCATTTTTACATGATGAGCGAGTAGCTAATGCTATTGTTGATCGATTACTTCACCATGCACATGTGATTAGCATAACTGGAGATTCATACCGGTTACAAAAACCATATGCAACAGAAGGAATAACTGTACATTGTACATCGTCAAAATTGTACATTCTTATATTGACATTTACACCCAAATTTTTGGAGATACAGTCCTTATGTCAAAAATATTCAAAAAGAAGTACAAAAAAAGCACATAACTGAAAAAAATTCTATACTTTCAAAGTCATGTGCTTTCTCTATAATTTATCAAATACATACAATAAACTAAGATTTTTCAAGTTTACCTAAAGAAAGATTATAAAAGTTCTAACTTATTTAAATCAATTCCAAAATGCTTCATAAATAATCCATCAATCATATTGCGGTTATAATAATTATGCTTTATTAAATTATTCATAATATACTCAAAGTTAACCTTATCAGACTTTTTAAAACTTAATAAATTATACAACCAATATGAAAAGTCCGAAAAATCATACACACCTGTTACTTTTTTACAGTCACGATATATTACTGAAGCTTTAACGCCATATCTTTTTTCACATTTTTTTACTGCTTCAGTTACCATTTCTCGTCCAATTTCATATTCTACCTTTTCTTCAGTTATCTGATCGAATGTTAATAAGGCGACCCCAAACATATGACTTAATGCTTTTGAATCAAATGCCCAAAAACCCAATTCCTGTAAATAGTATTTTTTCCAGTCTAACAATGCTTCGTTCCACTCTAAAAAATCAAGATTATATTCTTTAAGTTCATCAGCGACTAAATCTATTATCTTAACATTATTTTTGGATTTATCAATATTTATTTGAAAATGATTGCCTGACCAATTGACTTTTCCTTCATTTATACTCTCTCCCAGTGCATCCAAAATATCCCCATAATTTCCACGAATATCAAGAGAGATAGCCTGTGCCACGATACTACTTAGTTCATCATCTTTATTTCCTTTTAAAAAAATATATGATTGTTTTATTTTGTCATCAAAATCATTTTCTTCCTCATAAAAATCATATATAAAGTGTTCAAGTATCATTAACTTCGCCTTTCAGTGCTTGCTTACTTACATATAACCAGTTATATCTTATATTCTTATTAGCAAGATAACCGCAAAATCAAAGTCTCAAAATAGGATACGCTGTTCCCGGGGCGTTAAAAAATACCACACCTGAGCTAGGGTCCACTACAACATTTTTCTTTATACCTCTTGACTTATACTCTGCCAGACATCGTGGCTTTTTATTTGATCTATCAATACAATTTACAACCTCTTGTCTAGACCAATTCGAACAAAACAAAGTTGATTTCCCAGAATTCTCAGTTTTTAATCTACCAGTAGATTTAGATCGCACATATGCCTCAGCTATTTTCTTCCCCCTATTTGCAGTAATTATTCTTCTGCTTTTCGGATAACTTCTAACCTCTATATATAATCTTTCATCTCCATATGTAGTATAGCAGTGAAGTCCATTAATTTTTTCCCCATTAACTGTTCCCCAAAATATATGCTCTAACTTTCCATTCGAAATCCCTCTAGTATTTGAAATCCCCTCCATTTTTATGCCTCCCAAAAAGTATAATTGAAGTTCAAGATCTAAGTTATATGTCCAATAGATTTTGTGAGACTCATCGCTCACGTACTAGCGCGCACACCTTTACCATTCAAGGCTTTCCTCTCAAGTTTCTACAACTCAAACATATCCCCTTTTACAACAACTCAACAAATCCTTTTAAACCTTCATTTTCAATTTTTGTATTAAAATAATATCACCTAAGAGTTCTTCATGCTTTTAAAATACATAAGTACCATATTTTCAATGGTTTGTAATAGCAACATACTTGCTTCTTATTATTCCCACTCAATTGTAGCAGGTGGTTTAGATGTAATATCGTACACGATACGGTTGATATGTTGTACTTCGTTTACGATACGACGGGAGATTGTGTCCAATACGTCGTAAGGGATGCGCGCCCAGTCAGCAGTCATGAAGTCTGTTGTTGTTACGCCACGCAATGCCAATGTGTAATCGTATGTACGGAAGTCACCCATAACGCCTACAGTACGTGTAGATGTTAATACTGCAAAGTATTGGTTGATGTCGCGATCAAGGCCAGCTTTTGCAATTTCGTCACGGAAGATGTAGTCCGCATCACGCAAGATGTCGAGTTTGTCTTTCGTGATTTCGCCCATTACGCGAATAGCAAGGCCAGGACCTGGGAATGGTTGACGCCATACGAGGTAGTCAGCCAAGCCTAATTCAGAACCAAGTTCACGCACTTCGTCTTTGAAGAGGTTACGCAATGGTTCGATAAGGCCTTTAAAGTCTACAACTGCAGGCAAGCCGCCTACGTTGTGGTGAGATTTGATAACTTCTGCTTCGCCAGTACCGGACTCAATAACGTCAGGGTAGATTGTACCTTGCGCTAAGAAGTCAACAGAGCCGATTTTACGACCTTCATCTTCGAATACACGGATAAATTCTTCGCCGATAGCTTTACGTTTAGCTTCTGGATCTTCAAGACCAGCCAATTTATCTAAGAAACGTTTTTCTGCATCGACGCGGATGAAATGCATGCCGGAATCTTTGAAAGCTGCTTCAACTTCATCGCCTTCGTTTTTACGCATTAAACCATGGTCAACAAAGATACAAGTCAATTGGTCGCCAACAGCTTTAGAAATAAGAGCTGCTGCAACAGAGCTATCTACACCGCCAGACAATGCTAACAATACTTTACCATCGCCTACAGTGTTACGGATTTCTTCAATAGCAGTTTTTGCATAGTTTGCCATAGTCCATGTGCCTGTGAAACCACATACTTCATACAAGAAGTTGTGAAGCATTTCTTTACCATGTTCAGTGTGCAATACTTCTGCATGATATTGCATAGCGTATAATTTGCGTTCTTTATTTTGCATAGATGCAACAGGGCAGTCTTTTGTATGCGCAATGATTTCGAACCCTTCAGGAACTTTTGCTACATAGTCAACGTGGGACATCCAAACAACTTGGTCTTCGTCCAAGCCTTTGAATAATGGAGATGTAGTATCCACTTTAGTAGGTGTTTTACCAAACTCACGGTTGTCCGCAGATTTAACTTCGCCACCCAATGTATGCGCCATAAATTGCATACCATAGCACATGCCAAGAACTGGAATCCCAAGTTCAAAGATTTCCTTTTCAATTTTAGGGGAATTCTCTTCGTACACGCTGTTAGGTCCACCAGTGAAGATGATACCTTGCGGCTTCAATTCCTTAATTTTTTCTAATGCTTTGTTGTATGGATATACTTCGCAGTATACATGATTTTCACGAACGCGGCGTGCAATCAACTGATTATATTGACCGCCGAAATCGACAACAATAACAAATTCCTTGTTTTCCATAGTTCCTCCGTATGCATCTATTTGTGAAAGTATATTCACCAATTTATAATGTCCATACATTCCTGTACTGGGGGTGCGTTTTAACAAGCAAAACGCTAAATTTCATTACATTTCATTATACCATACGAAGTATATGGACTCCATATATTCCGTATGAAAGTTATACATTACTTTTTAACGTTCGGATTTCTAATACATTTCTGATCCTGATAGTTCAAGGTCGCCCTTTCACATGCCTATTTTAAAATAGAATAGGTCTGTTCTATTTTTAAAGGCCTATTACACACACATTTCAGATTACTACAGGCCTGTTCTATTTTTCAGGAGGCCTATTGCACATACCCATTTCAGATTACTACAGGCCTGTTCTATCTTTAAACAGCTTATGCATTTGCACGGCCCCGACAGGACAAATTGAATAGCAATCGCCGCAACTAATGCAGCCGCTACCAATGATAAATTTTGTAGCCCCTTCGGTGATGCATTGAACAGGGCAGTCTTCAGCGCAGGCCCCGCATTTAACACAGGTATCGTCTATATCAAATTTTAGATTGCCCATATAACATCACCTCGCTATCAATCATGGGAACTATCATCAACTTGCTATCAGATTTTTATTTCTATTTAGTTTCTAATTCACGATTATACGCAATAGCCGAATATAGTGCACGAGCTACGCCATAGTGATTATTATCTGTCGTTTCATAACGGGCGGCAGCTTTCACATTATCTCGTGCATTTCCCATAGCCACACTGGCGCTGGCAAATCGAATCATGGATAGATCATTTTCGCTGTCGCCGATGGTCATCACCTCGTCAGGCGTATAGCCCCAATGGTTCGCCAAGGCCTCTACAGCCGTGCCTTTTGTCGTATGAGGGAGTACAAATTCTAAATTACCTTCGCTAGATTCAAGGACATCGTAAAAGCGTTCGCGCCCTTTGCCATCTATAGATGCACCTTGGAACTCATCCCGCAAATCAGCTAGGATGCGTTCACGTATACGTTCATCGCCGTAAAAGATTTGGATTTTCTCCGGTCCTTCTGGTAACGATGCTAAATGAGCTATTAAATCGGGCACCATGGTACGTGTTTTTAAAATGAAAGGTCTAATATTCGGTCTAAAGAAATGTTCTGCTTGCGCTGTCTCATTACCAACAACAGGATATTGACCGAAAATCTCGGCTTTCACATAAGCCTCTACAAACACACCGTAGGTCATTAGTTTTCGTACTAAATCTACGGCACACGTTTTATCAAAGGAAATGTGAACGAGTTCCTTTTGTTCTTCTTTATCCATGACATAGGCGCCATTGGTGCACACAAAATAGCGCAAGCACGGCATGGCCTCGATGACATCGTCCATCTCATGCCACGCACGGCCCGATGCGATGGCCACGCGAATACCGCTTTCACGAGCGGCACGAACAGCATTGACCACCTCTGAATCTACGGACTTAGCATCATTGACCAATGTGCCATCCACATCGGACGCGATGAATCGAATGGGCGTATCACCAGTAAGGCCTATATAGTTTTTAATGTCTAATGGTTCAGATGCGGACATAAAACCTCCTTTAATACAATATAAATTTTACTTGATGTACAATATAGATAATCACATAAGATTGTAGAATGACTATTTCAAAGGATGTGAAATTATATGCATATAATTATTGATCGAGATGCCGTTTGTGCAGCCGATGATATGAGTCATCATCGCGAAGAATTTACCGTACCAGACGGCATCACCATAGCTAGTTTATTTGAATTTCTTGAGTTTAAATACATTCCTGTCATCGCGGGAAATAACGTGGTCTGGGCGCTTCATCACCACGACATTGAGGTGGGCACTTATTTTACTCAAAATCGTAGCTTTATAAATGGCAATGTTCCATTATCATCTATTATCAGTAATTCTGAAAGAGACAACGAATTCTATCTGCGATATTACAGTTCCCCAGACAGATATAGGAAACATTTTATTTAGCGCTATTCCCATCGGCTAGAAACGATTTAGTAATATTATATGTAGATGAGAATTATTTAGTTGCATTAAACTCAGCCACAATTTCTTCTAAGACAGTTGGATTTTCCACTAATCGCAACAATGTGCCCCCAATGATATTGGCGCCATCTAAAATGGTTTGCTCAATGGTTGGTTCGAGCATAGCGTCCGCAAATTCTTTGGCGTGGCACACCTTATCTGGGCCAGCCAAGCGCAATTTAGGATGGAATGCGGCACATTGATAGCTGACATTACCGATATCGGAACTGCCCCCAATGTCCGCTGGACCTGGTTCAAAATCGAGTCCCATGTCGGTCATCACCTCTTCGATGAGGTGTGTGCCGCGATGGTTTTGGTTCATATCGTCATAAGGATTTCCGTAAAACTCAACATCTACAGTCGTACCAGTACAAAGGGCAGCGCCTTCAAAAATCTTTTTAATTTGCGTGGATAGGCCGTTCAAATAGTCACGTTCTGTATGACGCACGGTAACCTCTAATTCGCCAGTCGCAGGAATGACATTGGACGCGGTACCGCCGTTAATGATCCACGTGCCGATGCGCGACTCTGGACGCACTTGTTGGCGCAGCATATCCATGGCATGGATGGCGAGCTGCACGCCGTTTACCGCATTAATGCCATTCCACGGCTCACCAGCCGCATGGGCCGGTTTACCGTGGTACTTGGCGCGGAAACAATCAAGGGCTAAGAATTGTGAATTCGGCCGCGTTTCTTCGCCATCAAGATGCACCATAATGGCAAATCGTAATCCTTGAACACACCAGCGTTGCACATATCCACCTTGCAGCCCATCGCTTCCTCATCAGGGGTTCCAATGATGTCGATGTCCATGTTGAAAGCTACTCCTTCTTGCTGCATCTTATGCAATGCAAGAGCCGCTAGTACACTCATAGATCCGCTAGCACAATGGCCACACGCATGGCCCACATCTGGGAGCGCATCGTATTCACATAATATAGCTAAACGGCCCTTAGGATTATCTACTTTCACAACAGACGCCTTAAAGGCAGTCGGCAAGTGACAGAACTCATAGGTCACAGGAATACCGTGTTTTTCAAGGACAGCACCGATTGTCTTAACAGACTTAAATTCATGACTAGACAGTTCTGGATTCTTCGCCAATGTATAGTTAATGGTGAAAGCCTCTTGGGCGAAGCTTTCAGAAGCACTGGAAAATTGTTCAGTAAGAGACATAGGTCCTCCTAAATATGTGTATAAATAATCGACCTTATTTAGTAAAAGGTACATGTCGTGTACTTAATTTGTTTACGTACCTTTAATTATACAATGTTATTGCCTATTGGTTCAAAATTCCGTACAATAGAAACAGATTAATATGTTTGTATCGTGTTTGAGGAGGATACTATGTTTAAATTCAAAAAATTAACAGCCATCGCACTCGTAGCTGTTGCTGCTATGGGTTTATTGGCTGGTTGTGGCAGCGAAAAAAGCAAAATGACACAAGAGGCTGGTGTGTTACGTGTAGGTTCTGAAACTACATTCCCACCATTCGAATTTACTGAAGGCGATAAATACGTTGGTTTCGACGTTGATTTGTCCGAAGCCATCGCTAAAAAATTGGGTCTAAAAATGGAATTCAAATCCATGGGCTTCGACGCTTTGATTCCAGCAGTTCAATCTGGCGACATCGACATGATTGCCGCAGGTATCAACGCTACTCCTGAACGTGAAAAAGCATTGGACTTCTCCGATGTTTACTTTGACCAAGGCGGTTTCATCACAGTTGTTCGTAAAGACAACTCCACAATCCATAACATGGATGAACTTGCTGGCAAAACTGTAGGCGTTCAAATCGGTACTGTTCCTGTAGACATGGCAAAAGCTATTCCTAACACAACAGTAAAAGAAATGGACTCCAACTCCAATATCTTTATGGAACTAAAAGCTGGCACAATCGATGGCGCTATCATCGATAACGCAGTTGCTATGTACTACCTAAAACAAGGTGCTGACAAAGACCTTAAACTCGTAGGCGAACCTACTAAAGCCCCAGGTATAGTTTTAGGCGTGAAAAAAGGCAACAAAGAATTGCAAGATGCTGTTAACAAAGCACTTAAAGAACTTAAAGAAGATGGCACATACCAAAAAATTTACGATAAATGGTTTGGTGACTATAACAAAAAATAATTTCTAATACATTGTTTTGAATACATGTAAAAGACACCTAGCAAAAATCCTCCGTCGGCCGGGTCTGACCCCTTCGGGGCAGGGCCAAAAGTCGGTTTTTGCCAGGTGTCTTTTTTTGCATTCTACAACACGTGTTAGAAATTATTTCTTTGTTATACGGATAAGAGAATACTGCGCTACGCGGAGCCCGAAGTCGTTTTCAGAGAGGGTGTTCTCTTTTTACGCTATGTACATTAATCAATTATTTTTTGTTGTGAAAGGGCAGGGCCGACGCAGTGTGTGAGCTAACAGAGGAGCATAGCGACGCATGGGAGCCACACATCGCTAATCCAAAGGCGTAAGATTTTCCAAAGGAAAATCCACAGCATCTGGAAAAGTCGTTTTTTCACGGGGTGTCTTTTTCATATGCACTCTAACCTGACTTAAAAATTATTTTTCGTTATATGCCTGAGAGAGATAAGGCCCGAAGTCGTTTTCAGAACCGGTTCTTTTTACTATCCTATCAGCGTAAATAGAAATTATTTTTTTCGTTGTATGGAGGAGAAAGAGGCCGTAGGCCCTCCTTCCTATCGGCTGGGTTGGCAATAACGGATTTTATCAATTTCACTACTATTATATTCCGAATTAACACTAGACTTAATGCATGGGGCGGTGGCGTGTTCTGAAACCGACTTTACACTCACTGTGGATTTCGTTTTACGAAATCTTACGTTCGTGACTAAGTGATGTGTGGGCCCCATGCGTCGCCATGCTCCTCTGTTGCCTCACACCCTACTTATGTCCCTGTGAGCCCGAAGGGCGAATCAGACCCGGTCGATGGAGGTTCTCAGGACACGTCGTCACACGGGTCGTAGGCCCTCCTTTCTCTGTCCAACGGTTGGGTTGGCAATAACGGATTTTATCAATTTCACTACTATTATATTCCGAATTAATATAGAACGAGATAGTTGAAGGTGATGAGGCCTCTGAAAACGACTTCGGACTCCGCACGGGCCGTAGGCCCTCCTTCCTATCGGCTGGGTGGGCAATAACGGATTTTATCAATTTCACTACTATTATATACCGAATTGACACTAGCCTTAATGCGTGGGGCGGTGGCGTGTTCTGAAACCGACTTTGGCCCTGCGGAGCCCGCAGGGCGTAGTCAGACCCGGCCGGTGGAGGTTCTCAGGACACGCCACCGCCCTCCCACCTTTAACGCAAGACATATTCGGTATATAATAGTAGTGTATTGTATAAAAACGAAAGGAGGGCCTATGGCTCAATATTTCACAGACCGCCTTCAACGGGTCTTCCACTTAATTTTTATGTCTTATGATCCGCAGTCCGCTCAAGAGGGTCTCCGCATATTAGAGTCGATTGTAAATAATCAATCAAATGTGACAAAGCCGATTCAGCATGAGTTGCGCAACACGGCTACATCACAAGGTAGTACGGACGAATCAGATGCTGATAAAGTCTACCAGAAGGCTTTGTCTCCAGAGGAACGTGAGTTAGGAGATGCATACGCCCTATTGGCACGCGTGTACGCTGGACCGCGATTTACGTGGGCCGAGTCTGGATTCCCAGAGGATAATATGCGCACCTATCAATGTCTTCACGATAGCATTCGCCGTCATAGTCCAATTGGCACATTACAAGCATTGCGCATAGCCGGGTCGATTACGCCTACGGTGAGGCGAGATATGCAGTTGTCCTTTGATGATGCATTCCGCATCATCTATGATTATGCAAAGCAGGACGATGCATACTGCCAATATATTATAGGTAATGTATTCTTTTGGGGCGATTACCACGTTATTAACGAGGCTAAACAACTATTAGGCCCAGAAAAGGCTAGCTTTAGTCAACGATTACACCAAGCGACGCGCAGCAAGAGTTTACGTGAAGTCATTGCTACCTTGCGCGGTATGGTAGACGAAGAAACGCTACAAGCAAAATCTCGGGATCATGCGAAATACTGGTTTACCAAAGCCCTTGATCAAGAGCTAGCCATGTTCCAAGGGAACTTGCGCAATATTTATATCGATGAAGGCGATTACGACAATGCACGTCTTGTGGCACGTAGGGCCGCTGAATTAGGCAATCCTACTATGATGCTTTATACGGGCCTCGACCATCACGAAAGGGGCGAGTTTACAGAGGCTTTCACATGGTTTACAAAGGGTGCCGACCTAGGCCAACCAGAATGTATCGCAGAACTTGCGGACTATTACTACCATTTTTACGAGCAACCTGCGTTGCGCGCTGCCATTCCGTATGACCCAATCAAGGCTACTGAACTGTATCAACAGGCAGCCACAAAGGACTTTAATGACGCCGGTTATGCAGCGTTGCAAGCCGCATTTAACTATATCTTTCACATTGGAGGGCTCCCGCTCGACTGGGGGCTCATCGCCGATTTGACGCATATGGCGGCGACAAAGGATCGGTTTCTGTTCTCCTTGCCGTATATCAGTTATATGCGCATTCACGGCATCGGCGTGACCAAAAACATCCGCTTGCTATTCAATCCTTGACCCGCGTGTTAGAGGAAGAGAAACGGGCGCTTCAAGAGGAGGACCGCGTTCTCTTCTACGACATCACCCGTGCGCTCACACGCGTTGCCTTGGGCTACGCCTATGAAAAAGGTTATGTGACGGGAACACCTGACCTCGACAGTGCCGTTCATTATTATGAAAGCTCGCATCAGTACATCGTGTCACACCTCGCCAATCGCAGCGAAGAAATTAAGGATATTCCGGTAGATGACGAAGCGGCAGAACGATTAGCAGCCTTCGAAAAAGTAGATGGCCATTGGCATTACAAGGAAGGTATTACCGAATCCTCTACGACCGTACGCCCGGCCCCTACCACATGGCCTCACAATGCAGCCCGATTATCCGTTACTATGAATGGCTTTCAGTGGGATACCGCATTATATGATTGGAAACTATCGACCATGCCCTATCCACACAAGATACGGTGGTGCTTAGCTTTTACAATCATTTCCTAACCATTCCGGACAAATTGCGGAATATCTATAAACTAGAGACTAAACGTATGCCACGCAACACCTATCAAGTTCGATTGTACGGCTACGATTCAGCCGAAGGGCATGAGATTATCTATAAATCGCTGCTCAATGCAGAGAATGCCCATAATTTGTGGCATAATCTTTATGAAAGCCACCGTTTACCGGAGCTTTCAGATGCATGGACCATCGAAATAGATGAAGAAAAACCGACGTGGCACTATGTACTCGACGTCGACCAAGAACCATTCCTACTCGAGGAATATGACGATGCCAACGCCATGATACAAGCATCATTGGAAGGCCTCAAGAGCAATCGCTACGAGCAAATCAACGTTCGTACCCACGATTTTATCGGGCCATCCTATTTCATATTCAAGGGTAAGCGGTCCACACCATTTAGGGTGCAACTGTACCTCAAGGAATCGATGCGCCACATCGTCGACGAACACGGCAAGCAAAAGGACATTCCCGGTAATACATACCTATTTGAACAGTACTTTGGCAACGAAGTGTCCTTGAATTACTGGATACAACGAACTATTAATACATTAGACATTCCAGAGTTAGATAATTGGAAACCGCTCAGCGTGCCTAAGGATTTGCAATAATAGAATAAAAGAACACAAAGGAGCTAGTACACAGCGTACTAGCTCCTTTGTTATAACCTAAACATAGGCTACATATATTATAAATGATCATGAGGGTAATGAACGTGGAAATCCCCATTAAGATTGAGCGCCTGCATATCTTGACGTTCAATCTTATCAAGCATTTTAGAACGAGCAGTTGTCATGCTATCATCACTATGCTTTCCACCAAAGAGAGCAAACTTAGATTTACCAAGCGTATACATAGTTTGTACATAAAACTCGCCAGAGTGTCCAAATGGTTTATCATAGCCCATGCCTACCGAAATATGAGGCGTTACATTCACATTGACACCGGTTTTAATACCATTTTTATAGACCCCATTTACACGGAATCCAATATTATAGTTATATATATCAGGGTTAGACCATTCTATGTCTCTAATCTCTCCATTCATCCGATTCCAGTGATAACGGTCGATATAGGCTCGTATATAACGGGCATTTTTAAAGGTTCGTGCGTATCCAACATCATATCCAGAGGCAACACGTTTTTCATGACTTTCACCAACATTAACTTCTGTATCTTGCATATTATAAGGTGCCGGAATCATTTCGTCACGTATAGTTAAACTATGTGACGACGTCGTATGTCCTAGTGGCTTATAGAAGTTAGCATACAATTCATTTTCACCAGTTACATATTCTACACCTAAACTAGCACGCTTATAATGTTCTTTGAAAGCATAATCATAAAAAGTATTAATACCTACGTAGCTATGCTCTCCTTTACTTAATCGTCGATAGCCGAGTCCTATACTGCCAGTTATGCCTATAGATTGTGTAGATTGATTAAAGTCATATCCATATGCAATTCCGCCCGCGTTACGAGTAACATGATTCGCATATCCATTGGCAATTTGACTTACACCGCCATGAGAGCTAACTTTTCCTTGTACAAATACTACGCTTTTAGAGTTGTTATCATAATGACCTATAGGTTGTAAGGTCTCTATGCTATATATTGGCTTGTGATTGGTTTGAAACTTCGCTGAAATATCAGTTCGATCAGCCCAATCTTGATAACTGCTAGAATTCACTTTCACAGCAGTATTTGTATCAGTACTATCTGCGAAAGCAATAGACCAACACATCGTACAAGCTGCTACACAAAGTAGCAGTCGTATATTAAACTTAGTATTAAAATACATGTAAATTTACCCTTCTCTCATATAGTTATTATAGCAATATAATAATTGCCATCATCTGAGTAATTTTAATGCGTTACAGATTATAAACCAACATCGACAAACTGCTGTTCATAAGTATTTTCCACAGTTTCTTGTACAACCATGTCGCTACGATGTACCTTATCAAGCATCTTGGAACGAGCCGTTGTAATCGCGCTTTCACTATGTTTACCACCACGCCAAGCAAACTTGGATGTACCGATGGTATATTTCAAGGTCGCATAAGGACCACTCAAATGATGAGATGCCGTTTGGTAACCCGCATCAAGGGTAAGATGCGGTGTGATATGGAATTCTGCACCCACTTTAAAACCTTTTATGGCATCACGTTTTTTTAATTTATAATACCCTACTCTTACAGCCTCTCTACCACGCCAATTATAATAGTCCGCATAAGCACGAGCCCAGCGAGCATTTTTGAAGGTCCGTGAGTACCCTACATCAAATCCACTGGCAGCAACCTTTTCTAATAGCATCCAATGATTTTCATAATCAACCACACCATAATTATAAAGACTTTGATCAGGATCCATCCCATATGGATACAATCCTGTAGGATCACCCAATACAACACTACGTCCATGGAGTCCTATATAATTTTCTTTCATCAGCACCTAGATTTCGGTACAGATTAGCATGAAATTCATTAAGGCCTGCCACATATTCTACACCGCCACTAACGCGCTTATAACCACCTTTAAACACATGGTCATAGAACGCATTAACACCAACATAAGCATGTTCACCTTTGCTAAGACGACGATAGCCAATGCCAATATTAGCATTCATTCCTAATGATTCTTTCTTATCTGTTTGCTTATCATGTGTTATAAACGTCCCTGCAGGTCTGGCTGGCTCCAAATAACTACCTAATTTATAAGATGAAATCTTTTCTCCACTGCGTCCAATACGACCTTGTACAAAGACAACGCTTTTAGCATTTTCATCATAATGGGTTATAGGTTGCAAGGTCTCAATATACAATTTATTGATTTCAGTAGATTTTAAACTTTTCGAAGTTACAGTATGTAGATCAGTTCTCGGTGGTGAACCAACAGCATGGTGCTGTGTATGCGTCTCTTTAGAATCTTTCATACCAACGCCGACTACCACATCTGTACGGTCCATCCAGCTAGACCGAACGGCCTCTTTTCTAGCTGTATCGGATGCAATTGTTTGTTGTGCAGAATCTAGTCCATTTACATCTTGAACCTCTGCTGCTATTCCTACTGTATATATGCTGAAAGTCATAGTCCCTAAAACCATAGCTTTCAATAATAATTTACCTGACATTATATATAGTCCCCTCTCATAACAATGATAAAACTAACATTTTCTCCATATTATAAATGATCGATAGGTGCTAAATAATCGTATTCAATATCATCAAAGGATTCTACAATCATGTCTTGGCGACGTACCTTATTTAACATTTTAGAACGAGCTGTAGTAATCGCATCATCACTATGCTTGCCACCCCAAAGGGCAAATTTAGATGTACCTAATGTATATTTAAGAGTTCCATACATGCCTTTCGACATATTATTTGCATTGTTATACCCAATATCTAAGGATATATGTGGCGTTAACTGTAATTCAGCACCAATTTTAATGCCCTTATAGTGATTTGCATCCCGCACAGAAAACCATGGTACGGACCAATGGCCTGGACGTCCCCAATTATATGCTTGTGTATGACCGAATCCATGACCTTTCCAACGATATCCATTTACATAAGCACGAGCCCAACGAGCATTCTTAAAGGATCTAGCAAAACCGATTTCATAGCCGCCTAGTGCTCTATCGCCTTTGTAGGTATAATAATTCTCTGACGGAATAACACCATATGGGAATGAATCTGGATAACCATTAGGATACAAGCGTTTTGGATATGGATTACCACCACCACCTTTTACAAGGTCCTTATCCCCAAGCCCCCTGTACACATTAGCATATACCTCGTTGAGTCCATTTACATACTCTACACCACCGCTAATACGATTGTAATTGCCTTTGAAAGCTCGATCAGCGAATGCATTAACACCTACATAGGCATGTTCATTTCGGCTAAGACGTCGATAGCCAATACCAACAGTACCAACAATTCCTAACGTTTCTGATGATTTTTCATCCGTATTTATTTTGGTGTAACTAGGTTGCCCATTCCGATTAATTGTTAATTCAGGGAGAAGGTAGCCACGCAACTCTTTCGACGCTATTTTCTCACCGCCACGTCCAATACGCCCCTGTACAAACAGAACACTTTTACTGTTCTCATCATAATGAGAAATAGGCTGCAATGTTTCTATATAGGCTTTCGTTAGATTGCCGTAATCAGATTGTTTATTATAAATAGTATTCTGGTCATCCGTTAGAAAATGTCCTTTATCTAATTTGGATTTGCCTCCAGTCTGTACACCTACAGCAATATCCGTGCGGTCCACCCAATTAGATTGCACTGCATCATGTTTTGCTGTATCACTCACTTGTGGCGCCACATCGACTGCTCCCACTACGGCACTTGTGCTACACACTATGGCCCCCAAGACCATAGATGTTAATACTAACTTATATTTCATTACGAAACTTCTCTCCTTTTAGTTTTATAAATTATCATCAATTTTATAAATGATCATTAGGATCTACATACCAATCTTCTTCATATGTACGGCCTATTGTTATAGGGCTACGGTCTACCTTATCTAACATTCTAGCGCGAGCATTCGTAATCGTATCATCACTATGTTTACCACCATGCCATGCAAACTTAGAGGTACCTAATGTGTACTTAACAACTCCATAAGCACCACTAGTATACTTACTATCCGATGTATAGCCTACATCTAGCGATACATGAGGCGCTACTTGTAATGTAGTTCCTACTTTCCATCCATGACTGTTGCCAACTTCCAATGTTTTCAATAATGCGTCGCTATGATTTGGCACACTAAGACCATTCCAATGATATACGGTTGCGTGTACACGGGCCCAACGAGCATTTTTAAATGTACGAGCATAACTTACATCATATCCAGATAATACCTTTTGAGACGTATTTGGCATATAGTAAGCAGCGCCCCCATCCAAATCAAATGTGAAGTACGATTGTGGTAAATGTATCATATCAGATTGCGATTTCACACTCCCTAAACCTCTATATACATTAGCACGAACTTCGTTAAGACCTGATACATATTCTAGGCCCCCACTTACACGATTAGCATTCTCGGAGAAAGCGCGATCAACGAAGGCATTGACACCAACATAGGCATGCTCATTCTTACTAAGATGGCGATACCCTAAGCCCACATTAGCTACAGTGCCTAATGATTTCGTATGTTCATATTTTTCTGCCATATATCGTTGGTCACCTTTACCCGTTGCAGGATTATAAGGATACCAAATCTCATTATATCCGTGATAGTAACTAGCAGAATGTTCTTGACCACCTCTGCCAATACCGCCTTGTACAAACAATACGGACTTGGAGTTCTCATCATAATGGGTTAACGGTTGTAATGTTTCTACAGATATTTGCTTCCCCATCTTTGATTGTGTACCAACCTTAATATCTGTGCGGTCCATCCAGTTGGATTGCACGGCATCATGTTTTTCCGTGCCTTGTATATTTTGTTGTGTATTGGTTACATCTTGTATATGTGTAGACTCTACACCCGCTGCAAATCCAATAGCACTAATAGAACAAGCTATGGCTCCAAGAACCATAGCTTTTACAACTAATATTCTTTTCATGTTTCTCATTCTCCTCTATATATAGTTCCAAGATATATATTCATCTTTATTTCATTTTTATTATATGTATATATTTGGATATAGTCAACGAAAGAGCCTACATTTAAACCAACAATAAATATCGTTTAAATCTCAAGTCTGTATATTATTTCATTCTATTGTAAGTAAAAATATACATAAAGAAAAAACCCTCAAAGCTGAGTATACATACTCCAGATTTGAGGGTTTGTGAGGGTTTTGGGAACTTTATTATTTAAATAAAGGCAATAATGCGTTTACCAAACCAGTAAGAGCAGCCATAACAGCTTTAATGATTGTCACTACCATTGCATATTCCTCCTTCTCATACACTCACTTACTAAACTAACTATAAATATCATAAACGAACATTTTAATTCTAATATGAAATGAGTAGATTTTTACACATAAAGTTTTCATGAGGAAAATAGGACGATAACAATTATCATCATATATTTGAGGAGAATGGTAGCATACAATGAATTCATAAATCTAAAAAGTTTTTTAATTTTTTTGCTCGTTCTTGTATCACAAAGTAAAAATATCCCCTTCGAGAAGCGACTTTGGCTAGACCGCTAGGTCGTTAAAGCCGGTGGAGCTTATCGGAGGGGATATTTTTTTATATAGTGTTAAAATAAGTCGCTATTAGAGAGCTTTCACTACTTCTGCACAACGATGGCATAGTGTAGGGTGTTCGCTATCTTGGCCTACTGTATCTCGATGGATCCAGCAGCGTTCACATTTTTCAAGTTCAGATGGAGCAACTACTGTCGCTACGCCTGTTTCTTCGTCTTTTACAGCCTCTGCTGGCGCAGCACCGTTTACGATGTGAGCTTCAGATACGATAACGAGTTTAGCTAAGCCTTCTTCACCAAGAGCGTTCAATGCGTCGAATGCAGCGCCTTCAGCATATACTGTAACGGATGCATCTAGTGGGTGACCGATTGTTTTGTTTTGACGAGCAAGTTCCAATGCTTTTTGTACAGATGTACGCAAGTCTAACAATTGGCTCCATTTATCAGCCAATTCTTGGTTGAAGTGTTCAGGATAGCCTTGTGGCCAATCTTGAAGCATAACGGATTCAGGCATGCCGTCTTCTTTAGGCATGTACTTCCAAACTTCTTCTGCTGTGAAGGAAAGTACAGGAGATACCATAGCTACCAATGTTTTCAAGATTTCGTACATTGCTGTTTGAGCAGAACGACGAGCTACGTTGTTTTTGCTTTCAGCATACATAGTATCTTTCATTACATCAAGGTAGATGGAGCTCAAGTCTACTGTGCAGAAGTTATGAATTGCATGGTATAACATGTGGAATTCATAGTTTTCGTATGCGTCAGTAACCTTTTGACGTACTTCTTCTAAGCGCAACAATGCCCATTTATCAAATTCGGACATATCTGCGTAAGCCACTTTATCAGTGTTTGGATTGAAGTCATCCAAATTACCAAGCAAGAAGCGGAATGTGTTACGGATCTTACGATATACTTCGGACAATTGTTTTACGATGTCTTTGGACAAACGTACGTCTGCTTGGTAATCCGCAGAGGATACCCACAAACGCATAACGTCAGCGCCGTATACGTCGATGATGTCGCTAGGTGCTACTGTATTACCTACAGATTTAGACATTTTGCGACCTTCGCCGTCCACAACGAAGCCATGAGTCAATACGGAGTTGTATGGTGCTTTACCAGTTGTTGCTACTGCAGTTAACAAGGAAGAGTTAAACCAACCGCGATGTTGGTCGGAACCTTCAAGGTACATAGCACATGGTACATCTAAGCCGTTAACTTCAAGTACGCCAGACCAAGAGGAACCAGAGTCAAACCATACGTCCATGATGTCTGTTTCTTTTTGAACTCATCATGACCGCAATGAGGACATTTGAAACCTTCTGGTAACAATTCTTTTGCACTGTGAGCCCACCAAGCATCGGAGCCTTCTACGGCTACTTTTTCTTGTAATGCTTTGATCGTATCATCGTTGATGATGTGCTCGCCGCAGCTTTCACAATAGTAAATAGGAATTGGCACGCCCCAAATACGTTGACGGGAAATTACCCAGTCACCACGATCGCGAACCATGTTGAAGATACGATCATGGCCCCATTTAGGAATCCATTGTACTTGATTGTCGATTGCATCAAGCGCTTGTTGACGATATCCATCTACAGAGGAGAACCATTGTTCTGTAGCACGGTAGATAACAGGGTTTTTACAACGCCAGCAGTGAGCGTATTGGTGACGCAAGCTAGATTTGTGAAGCAATGCATTGTTGTGCGCCAAGATTTTGATGACAGGCACTTCTGCATCGTGGATTTCTACACCAGCCAATGGGAATTCAGTATCACCATAACGGTTGTCGTCCACTTGTTTAGTGTAGTTACCAGTTTCATTAACAAGAGATACGATAGGAAGTTCAGTTTTGCCTTCCTTGTTATAACGCATAACGATGTTAAAGTCATCTTCACCGTGTGCAGGAGCTGTATGTACGCAACCAGTACCTGCTTCGAGTGTTACATGGTCACCACACAATACTGTGGCATTACGTTCAACAAATGGATGTTTGAATTCAGCCAATTCCAAATCTGCACCAGAGAAGCGATTTACGATTTCGTAGTCTTCAATTCCGATATCTTTCATAGCCGCATCAACGAGTTCAGTAGCCATCAAGTAGTATTCGTCACCTACTTTTACCCAACCATATTCAAGCTCAGGGTTAACGGAGATTGCTACGTTGGCAGGCATTGTCCAAGGAGTAGTTGTCCAAATAACGGAGTATGCTTGTTTTGGATCTACGCCAGCTGGCAATGTTACCTTTTTCTCGGATACGTAAGGGAATTTTACGTAAATGGAGAAGGATTTTTTCTCAGCGTATTCGATTTCTGCTTCTGCCAATGCAGTTTCACAGTGTGTACACCAGTATACAGTTTTAAGGCCTTTATAGATGTGGCCCCGTTTTGCCATTTCGCCGAAGATGCCAAGTTGTTTTACTTCGAATTCAGGGCGCAATGTTAAATAAGGGCGTTCCCATTCGCCTAATACACCAAAGCGAATGAAGTCTTGTTTTTGGTTTTCTACGCATTCTAATGCATATTCCTTACATTTGTTGCGCAAGTCCAATGGCGCCATTTCATGACGGTTAAGACCCGTGTTTTTAATAACCGCATGCTCGATTGGCAAACCGTGCGTATCCCAACCAGGGATGTAGCGAGTATAATGACCAGTCATTGTTTTGTATTTCATGATGATGTCCTTCAACGTTTTGTTGAGGGCATGACCGATGTGCAATTTACCATTTGCGTATGGAGGGCCATCATGCAAGATGAAAGGTTTTGCGTCTTTACGCAATTCCAAACGTTTTTGATAAATTTTGTTGTCTTCCCAGAACTTTAAAATTTCTGGTTCGCGCTTAGGCAAATTGCCGCGCATTGGGAATTCTGTTTCAGGCAAATGTAACGTCTTACCGTAATCCATGATGTGCTCCTTTTACATAAAAAAAAAAATCGCCCGCCCCCGAAGGGACGGACGTAATATCCGTGGTACCACCCTACTGACCTTCTATGAAAGCTAGAATATTCCAAGCATACGAAATAACTAGACTTCAATTTGTGAAAGCCACTTAGACATATAACGGTGTTCACCGGCAGGGTTCCTGCTTGCTCCAAAGTGATCCGCACATCTCTAGATTTCCAAACCTTTCAGCCCATGAGTTTGGTCTCTACTAAATCCGTCTGAGACGTGCCGTCTTTTTCAACGCAATATTCATATAATAGATAATTATAGGGCTCATAAGGGTAGGTTGTCAAATATATTCTACCCGAAATTTATATCATGTTTAACATATACCATTTCACATTATAACTCTTGCGGCACATACGGCTTCTGCACAGAATCTAATAATGCAAAATTCATTGGACTACTTACCATTTCATTATATTGCTCAACCACGGCTTCTTCCGTTTCACTACGAGGATCAGCAATAAAATCCTCAATCGCTTTATCAAGATGTTTCTTTTGCTCTAAACGATTCTGAGCCTCGGCAGCAGTAATCTTTGCCCCAATCCCATCGGCGGCTTCTTTCTGTGCTTTCACCCATTGGAAATCACTATCGGATTTATGCTCCATAATATGATCTACTATATCGCTATAAATAATCATCATTTCCAACATATTAGCACCATTAGTTTGTCCATTATTACGCATGAGCTTAACAAAACGTTCGCCCTCTTGCTTATAATATGTTTTAACAATAGTATCTAATGCATCATATTTTGGTTCAAATACATCCATTAATGATGAAAGTTTCTCCAACTGCGTGTGAGCAAATGCATAATTATCTGATTCATAGCGCTTTTCTTTATAATACGTATCTAGCTCTTTTACAGCTACCACAATGTCGTGCAATACCGGTAATAAAGCATCCGTAGCGGCTTCCAAGTCACTATGTGTATGCCCCGCATCTCGCGCAGCAATGAGTTCTTGCTCAAGACGTTCATAATCCCGCTCTTTAAACTCAGCTAACGGTATATTTTGTCGTGCTTGCTGCACCGTTTCCATATGTTGATGGCTATATTTTACACTCGTGAAATTAAACTCATTTGTGGCGGCCAAATAAAACTTAAAAACACGCCAGATTTCCTTCTCACTATCACTTTGCGTAGCTTTCACCTGACTGCTATTCCTTAAATTATCCATATTAAACTCACAGCCACTTACAATGCCTACACTCGCTGCAATACACATAACTAAACCTATGCGACTCCACCAGTTCTGACCACTCATGTATCTCTCCTAAACGCGCTAAATTCCTATAAATTAATATTACAGTTATTGTATAAAATTAATACATCCAATTCAATATGAGAAAATAACTAGACATACAGAAGAATGGAACTACTTCGGAACAGTATGATAAAACTGCAAAAATCGTGGAATAATTGTAGATATGTATCAATTAATCATAACAGTTATATTTCTCTTGTTTTTACAAACATTAGTTCTATAATATAGATATAAGAAAACCCCATACAAAGTATGAGGTCAACTGAGACAACCGAGAGACGAACATTCCGTCCTATCTAGGTCTCTAAACGTTATCTTATGTGTTAAGTATAACAAGTGCCCTAACTCATGTCAATTAAAGGAGAGAGAAAATGAGACAGACACATCGCACACTAACCAATGTTCCTATCTTAACATTACCAAATGATTTTACATTTAAAGCAAAGGGAGTTATTGATTTTAACAATGTACTTAGTATATTTGATTGGTCTGCCAAGTCAAAACATATAATTATAGATGCAAGATTTTGCCAAAGTATTGAGTACCAAACACTGACATTACTCATACTCTATATATGGCAATTAAAGAGAAAAAAGATTCATATAAATTTACAATATTCTAAGCATTCTTTATTTGGAAAAATGTGGCAAAGAATGAATGGAACCTCATGCTTTAAAATTCTTAATAACACACAAGACAATTTTCACTACGTTTACAACAAGCCCATCTTCGCCATTAAATACAAAGATCATAATATTACGCAAATGCTAAATACAATTCGTGATTACGCTATGGACTTACCTACAGATTTAATTAGAGGATATGAGGATGCAGTTCGTTATATCATATCCGAACTAACATATAATGCATTAGAGCACGGTTTTAATCCTCAGATTCCATCATTATTACAATTTAACTGGTATCGAGATAAAAACCAACTATCATTTATTCTTGCTGATCTTGGTGTAGGTATTAAAACACATTTAGAGCAAACCTATGCACCTTTCACAAACAATACTGATGCCATCGCTATGGCACTAGAGCCTGAAATCTCTGGTACATTTGGCGTCAACGTAGGACCTTATAAACAGCAAAACAATGCTGGCATGGGCCTTTACTTATCTAGTAATCTTGGCAAAACATTAGAAGCAGATATGTACATCGTATCGGGCGATGGTGTCGCACATATTTCTCCACTAGATGTAACATACACAACGCTAAACAACTCTTGGCCTGGCACATTCATATACATGACCATTGGTTTTGATAGATTAAAAACATATGACCTTCATAAACACCTAGAGGATTTTAGAAAACACGCTACCGAAACTGTAGCTAAACGAAATAATATAGTCCGCGCTCCCGAATTGTATATTGATATGTACAACTATTGTGGAGAACGATGTGAAGTCAAATTAGAGGCCATTAATCTTAGAGAACGAAAAATCATTCCAGCTATACAAAAAGGAGAAACCGTAATCCTTGATTTCTCTCACGCTATAACAGCTACACACAGTTTCTTAACCGCTTTATTGGCAGATTCAATTAAAATTCTAGGTCTCAAATCATATAAGCAAATCAAGATTATAGGGGCTAATGAAACCATTCGGACAATTATAGATTTTGTGTTTGATACATATACTAACTAGAAGCTACTACATAAAAAAGGTGTACCAACACGTTGATTTGTGTTGGTACACCTTTTTTAATGCCCTACCATATGCTTAATATATTATGCTAATAAAGCTTTTACAAGTTCTTCTGCTTTACCAAAATCATCTACATCTGGGTTCCAGTTACATTTAATTTCAGGTTCTACCACGGAGAAACCATATTTAGTTAATTCTTCACGAAGTACCTTCGTAGATTCACCAGACCAACCGTAGGTACCAAATACGGCAGCCTTTTTATTTTTGAACTTCAATTCACGTAAAAAGTCGAGCCAACCAGCTACAGAAGAGATAACACTATTCCCTACTGTCGGAGAACCAACGGCGATCGCTTTTGATTTGAATACTTCTGTCATGATGTCGTTTTTATTTGTTTTACTGATATTAAAGATCTTAACCCGTGTATCTGGAGATTGCTTAGCAATCTCATCAGCAATTTTATGGGCCAATTTCTTCGTACCATCCCACATAGTGTCATATACGACTGTAATTTGGTCTTCTTGGTATGCTTGAGACCATTCATAGTATTTCTCTACGATTTGCAATGGATTTTCACGCCAAATAGCACCATGGCTTGTAGCGATAATATCAATTGGCAAGTTGAGCTTTTGAATTTCTTCAACCTTAGCTTTTACCAATGGAGAGAATGGATTTAAAATATTGGCGTAATATTTCATCGCCTCTGCCCATAGACGACATTGATCAGCCTTATCGGCCCACAATTCTTCTACGGCGAAGTGTTGACCGAATGCATCATTAGAGAACAAAATGTTATCGCCAGTCATATACGTCGCCATGGAATCAGGCCAGTGAAGCATGCGCATTTCCACGAATACCAAGGACTTACCGTTGCCAATATCTACAGAATCCCCTGTTTTTACAGTTTTAAAATTCCATTCTGGATGATGATATTGACCAACCAAGGACTTAACGGCATTTTCTGTACAGTAAATCGGCGTATTAGGAATTTTTTCCATCAATGCTGGCAAGGAACCGCTGTGATCGACTTCGCCGTGATTACATACGATAAAATCAATTTTGTTTAGATCAATTTCAGATTCCAAATTATCAATAAACTCTGAGGAATGAGGTTTCCATACGGTATCGATGAGGACGGTTTTCTCCTCTTCAATCAAGTACGCGTTTTGGCTAGACCCATTATTAATACTGTAATCAGAGCCGTGGAATTCTTGTAATTCCCAATCAATTTTACCAACCCAAGATACGTTATTTTTTATATGCTTTCTCATAATAACCTCCATAATTCTTGTGAAAGTCTTTCACAATTAACAATATGTATGGCCTATGTGGTATCTGTGTATATGTACCTATCTATATACCTATGCATATATCACAACTCGGTCATTAACTATGGTTTTATTATAACCATATCGCATAGTTAAGTCTGTATCTGTAGGTACAGATTTGATAATTATTCTAAAAAACCACTCATAGATAATCAAATTCTATACATTAGCGTACAATAGATTTCCTATGAGTGGTTACGAGCATATGTAGTTTTAATAGCGGGTTGTTTATTATCTAGCTTAAATAAGCTAGGATAACGTCCGATTATTTATTCTCAGGCTTAGATAATCCTGGGATAGCTTTATAGATATATAACGCAATATATCCATCAACTATACTATGAATGATGGTCCCGCCACCAACAAGGACAAATACGACGTAGATAAGATCGATATTTGGCATCGTAGTCGTAGTGTAGAACAAGAGGCATGCTAATACTTCACCGATAGCGTGAACGATGGCACATACAAGGTTGAACGTAGCAAAAGAGAGAGCCCCAGTCAATACGCCTGGATGATGTTTAATATAATAGGCCCCCATCAAGGCAAAGATGATATGAGATGCAGCGCGCATAACGATAACGATAGGGAAGCCAGCTACAAAGAAACCTAGCGTAGAGCCGATAACAACACAAGCAGCCATCTTACGAGACAAGAACATAGCCAGGAATATAGGTACATGACTAGCCAATGTATACGAAGCCGGTGGAATGACAACTTTCAGAGGCATCATAATAGGAATCATGATAGCTAATGCCATCAATAACGCAGTAATAGTTAAATTTCGATACATGGAAGAATTCATAAAGGCCTCCTTGGAAATGTTTTGCCCACTGATTACATCTACAATATTCTAATGCATAAATTTTTAATATATTAAATACGGACTATAAATATCTTTAATTCCCTACACTGCCCCACAAGTTAAGGATGACAACACCAACTACAATAAGACCTATCCCCAAAATGGTGTACATATTATAGCCCTCACTAAAGATAAAAACAGAAATGAGAGCCGTCACCACGAGACCTACGCCAGACCAGGTAGCATAGGTAACACTGAGTGGAATATATTTCAGTACATGCGTCAATGTATAGAAAGATCCTACATAGCCAAGCACACAAGCAACGGTCTGTAACGGTCGCGTAAGCCGTCAGAGGCTTTCAACATGGTCGTAGCAAACAGCTCAAGCCCTATAGATAAGGCAAGTAAAAAATAAGATAACATAACTCCTCCCGCAAAAAAGAGATGGACTAGCCCTCTCTTATATAATAACCTATATAATATTTCTGCATTATAATGTATATGATAAGATTTTGAAATGATTTAGCTCACTTGATGAGCTTTCAAAACCTTGTTCCCTACGATTATAGACGTTCAATAACAGCTTGCGCCATTTCTGTGGTACCTACGCGTTTCAAGCCTTCGCGGTAGATATCGCCTGTGCGGTAACCATCAACGAGCACTTGTTCAACAGCTTTTTCAATAGCGTCAGCCACTTGAGGCAAATCAAGGGAGTGACGGCACATCATAGCTGCGGACAAGATTGTACCCAATGGGTTCGCCAAGTTTTGGCCCATAATGTCTGGTGCAGAACCGTGGATTGGCTCGTACAATGCTGTGCCAGTACCCATGGATGCAGATGGTAAAAGCCCGATAGAACCAGAGATAACAGCGCCTTCGTCAGACAAGATATCGCCGAACAAGTTTGTTGTAACAATAACGTCGAACTGTGCAGGATTTACAACAAGTTGCATCGCTGTATTATCTACGTAGAAGTAATCTGTTGCGATATCTGGATTAGCAGCTGCTTTCTCTTGAGCGATTTTACGCCACAAACGAGAAGAAGCCAATACATTTGCTTTATCTACAGATACAACCTTTTTATTACGTTTGCGAGCTGTTTCCATAGCAATGTCCATGATGCGCTCTACTTCGTAACGGCTATAAGTTTCTTTATCCCAAGCAAACTCGTTAGCACCTTCACCTTGTGCCTCTTCGCGTTCACCGAAGTAAATACCGCCAGTCAACTCACGAACGATAACGAAATCTACATCTTGAACGAGTTCCTTTAAGTGGGGAATACTCTTGCAAAGATGGATAGATTTTTACAGGACGCAAGTTACAGAACAAACCAAGCTCCTTACGAAGACCGAGGATTGCTTTTTCAGGACGGATAGCAGGATCTACATTATCCCATTTAGGACCGCCTACAGCACCAAGCAATACAGCATCAGCTGCTTTACAAGCCTCAATCGTATCCTCAGTCAAAGGCACACCATATGCATCAATAGACGCACCGCCCGCTTTTTTATCAATCCAATTAACCTTTACATTAGCTTTCTCAAAAGCCACATCACACACAGCCTTCGCTGCAGCAATAATCTCAGTACCAATACCATCACCAGGGATCAATACGATATTTTTTTCGCTCATCTGTATATTCCTCTCCGACGATGAAGCCCCGTTGCAAGCCTCCATTGCCTTAACGGGTCGAGGCCATAGGCCTCGCCTAGCAAAAGTCGTTTGCGACGGGGCTTCATCGTCTACATGTATCCATATGTACATCATTGCGAAAAAAATCGCAATGATAAGCTACGTAGAGCCGAGGTGCATGCTCTGACGCGACTTTAGTAGGTCGAGCCCCTTGGGCGAAGACCGTTAAGCTAGCTGGAGCGTCAGAGCATCATCGAGGCTCGGCCACGTACTTATTACTTGCGATGTTTCGCAAAGTTTACAAGACCTCCTGCTGCCGCAATGTCTTGAATGAATTGTGGCAATTCAGTGCCTTGGTATTGTTCGTTTTTAGTCAAGTTGTACACGATGCCTTTAGACAAATCTACGCCAATAGCATCGCCTGCATCGATACGGTCTACTTGTTCACCGATTTCAATCACTGGTAAACCGATGTTGATGGCATTACGGAAGAAGATACGTGCAAAGGAATGTGCTACGATAACAGGTACGCCTTTTGCTTTAATAACGCCTGGTGCGTGTTCACGAGAGGAACCGCAACCAAAGTTTTTGCCAGCTACCATGATTTCGCCAGCTTTCACATTAGGAGCAAAAGTTGTATCAATATCTTCCATCGCATGTTCTGCCAATTCGTTCCAATCAGCAATTGCCAAGTAACGAGCTGGAATGATTACGTCTGTATCTACATCGTCGCCGTAGCGCCAGATTTTTTTGCTTTCAAAATCCATATTAAACCTCCTCAGGGCCTGCAATGCGGCCTAATACAGCACTCGCTGCCGCCACGTAAGGGCTTGCCAAATATACTTCAGAATCAACGTGACCCATACGACCACGGAAGTTACGATTTGTAGTGGAAACGGTTCTTTCACCAGCTGCCATGATACCCATATAACCACCAAGGCATGGACCACATGTTGGTGTGGACACAGCGCAGTCAGCTTGGATAAAGATGTCCAACAAGCCATCTTTCATCGCTTGATCGTATACATCTTGAGAACCAGGGATTACGATACAACGGACGAATGGAGCCACCTTGCGACCTTTGAAGATTTCAGCAGCTGCCACCAAGTCTTCGTAACGGCCATTTGTACAAGAGCCAATGATAACTTGGTCGATTTTGATATCTTTGTCGATTTCGTTGATGTAATGCGTGTTGGATGGCAAATGAGGGAATGCTACAACTGGTTGTAATTTGGACAAGTCAATTGTCACAGTTTGTGCATATACCGCATCAGGATCAGCATTGATAGGTTCTACAGGGCGATTTACGCGACCTTTAATATATTCTTCGGTAATTTCATCATATGGGAACACGCCACATTTACCGCCTGCTTCGATAGCCATATTACAAATTGTGAGACGATCAGCCATAGTCATATGTTTCACGCCTTCGCCAGCGAATTCAAGGGCCATGTAACGAGCGCCGTCTACACCGATTTTACCAATTAAATCAAGGATTACGTCCTTACCAGTTACCCATTTGTTAGGTTTGCCAACAAGCTCAACCTTGATGGTTTCAGGTACTTTGAACCAAGTTTTACCTTCAGCCATAGCAACGCCTGCATCCGTAGAGCCTACGCCTGTGGAGAATGCATTTACCGCACCATATGTACATGTGTGGGAGTCAGCACCGATCATCATTTCGCCAGGACCGATAAGACCTTTCTGGCAAAATAACGTGCTCAATACCCATGCGACCTACTTCAAAGTAGTTGGTAATGCCATGTTCACGTACGAAATCACGCATGACTTTCGCTTGTGTAGCAGATTGAATATCTTTATTTGGTGTGAAATGGTCAGGCACCAAGTAGATTTTATGACGGTCAAATACTGGTTTTTCAATCTTTTTAAATTCACGAAGCGCTGGTGGGAATGTGATGTCGTTCATCAACACAGCGTCCAAATTACACTCGATGATTTGGCCTGGTTTTACCACATCAAGACCTGCGTGGCGAGCCATGTTCTTTTCAGTAATGGTCATACCCATAATATTATTCTTCCTCCTGTTGTTCTAGCTCCATAGCTAGGAAAATAGAATTAACTGCATTAATATATGCGTTTACACTTGATTTAACGATATCGGTACTAATACCACGGCCGTGGAAAATGCGACCGTTATATTCAACCTTAAGGGTTGCTTCCCCAAGGGCATCCTTACCAGCTGTGATAGCGCGGATTTGATAATCTTTCAAACTGATTGGCATACCAACCACGCGTTCAACCGCTTTAAGGGATGCATCAACAGGGCCGTCACCAACCGCAGCATCCGCTCTTTCACCATCTGGTGTATTGAGACGAACGTCAGCATAGGCATAGCCTTTTTCGCCCAATTGATAATGTTGAGAAACAAGCTCGAATGCTTTTTTGTGATCCATGTGTTCCACAACAAGGGCGATGATATCATCGTCGTATACTTGTTTTTTCTTGTCTGCCAAATCTTTAAATTTAGCAAATAGGTCGTTGATTTTTTCTTCTGTGAAAGTTTGATGGAATCCCAAGTTTTTCAAATGGTCTTCGAAGGCATGACGGCCGGAATGTTTGCCAAGAACGATGTTTGTCTTTTCAGCACCTACGGACTCAGGCGTCATGATTTCATAGGTTTCAGGGTTGCTAAGCATGCCATGTTGATGGATACCGGATTCATGAGCGAATGCGTTAGAACCAACGATTGCTTTATTTGGAGGTACTGCCACGCCTGTTAAGCGGCTTACCAATTTAGACAATTTTGTGAATTGTTTTGTATCGATGTTTACTTGTAAATCATGGAAATAGTCATGACGTGTTTTAAGAGACATCACAACCTCTTCGATGCCTACGTTACCAGCACGTTCGCCAAGGCCGTTTATCGTACATTCTACTTGACGAGCACCGGCTTCGATAGCTGCTAAGGAGTTAGCATTTGCAAGGCCAAGGTCATCATGGCAATGAACGGAAATGATGGCATTTTCAACACCAGGTGTATGTTCTTTAATGTAACGGATTTTAGACGCGAATTCTTGTGGCATCATGTAACCAACTGTATCTGGTACGTTGATGATTGTCGCACCACCAGCAATAGCTGTGCCATATACTTGGCAAGCAAAATCTAAGTCTGCACGAGATGCATCTTCGCCAGAGAATTCGATTTCATCAACCTTACCCTTAGCCAATTCTAGAATAGCTTTGACCTTATCTAGTACTTGTTCACGAGTCATCTTTAATTTATATTGCATGTGGATTCGGAAATAGCGATAAACACATGTAAACGGCTGCGCTCCGCATCCTTCAACGCATCTATAGCCTTGATAACGTCCTTCTCATTACAACGGGCCAATGCACAAATCGTTGTGCCCTTTACTTCACGTGCGATAGTTTGAACCGCTTCAAAATCCCCAGGAGACGCGGCAGGAAAACCTGCTTCAATAACATCAATACCTAGACGTACAAGACCTTTTGCAATCTCAATTTTTTCCGGTGTGCGAAGTGCAACGCCCGGTGTTTGTTCCCCATCACGAAGGGTTGTATCAAAGAAATATACGCGATTTTGATCCATAATTTCCACCTTTTTCCTATCATTAATTAACAACTCATTGTAGCGATTTATTGTGAAAGTTTAGTAAACAGGGCCATTATTATCCTGAATGCATACTTTCCCATCTAACATTTATGAAAGTCTAATCAAACGAAACGTAGAATTAAAGTGCGTGCTCGCAAGCGACTTTAGTAGGTCGAGGCCCTAGGCCGAAGACCGTTATCGTCCTGAATACATACTTTCAAATACTGGTCGCAGCCGACTTTGGCCCTGCGAAGGCCGTAGGCCGAAGTCAGACCCGGCCGGTGGAGGCTCCGACCAGTATTTGAGAGTATAAAAAAAAAGCCCCTCAGAGCAACTGTCGTTACTCAAAGGGGCGTTATATACATAACACGGTACCACCCTAATTGGGACTCGTTTCGGTTATAACGGCACCACCGTCAATGACTACTGCTGTATTCGCCATCAAAGCTCACGGGAGAGTGTCAGCATACAACCTCTATTGCCTCGCACCAACCGGCAACTCTCTGAAAGCAGGATTTGTAAACCTTTATACCCATTCATAGCTTGTATTTAAGATATAAAGATATTGTACTTTATTCTATAGAGTAATGTCAATTAGGATATGATGAAGATTAAAATTTATGACTTTAATGAATCACCAAATTAATGAATCATATCTCTAGCAGAACCATCTCTTATAAAGTATAATAGAACTGATTAAACTTAATATCTTTTTATAAGTTTTAATAAACTCTGTATAAAATACTATCACTAAACTATTTTCTTACTGATTCAAATCAACATCTAGGTGATTTATGAGTAAAGTTAATATAATTGGGAGATTTAGTAAAAATTATCGATTTATTAAATCTTGATATACCAGAAAAACACCAACATTTACATTGGTGATCAAAATAGAGAACATATGAATAAAAAGCATCCTCATGACTATTTTTTTATTATAACCATCTAATCCCAGATATTATTAGTAATCCTGATTATGTTGGTATCGAACAGAAAAATAACTCTATCGAGTATATAAAAGAAGTCTCCATTGATCCAAATGTAATTATCAAAATAGCTATACGAGTTTCTTTAAATAATAAATACTTTGTTCGCACAATGTATAATATCTCTGACCATAAAATTCAAAGTGCTTTAAATAAAGGTTATCTTTTAAAAGTAGAAACCTAACATCAATCTTTGACAAATACACCACTTCTTACTATAATTAAATTAATAAAGTGAAGTAGAGGACAGAACGGGCAGCTGTCGCCGGATGGAGTTAATCCTGATTAGGAGATGTGGGAATGTCACCCCACCTATTCACATTAAGAGGAATGTACTTACATTCCTCTTTTCTTTTGCATAAAAACGCAACTTATAACGCAATCCACTCTAATTCATCAAAACCATTTAAAATTAATTTTTTCTTTTTAACCACTTGATTATTAAGCTCTATTCGATTATTAACAAATACAATATCTGTGTACCATTCTTTTAAGTTAGCATATACTTCATTATCTAAATCGATAATCACAGTTTCTATAGGATTCCAGGTTTTACATTTTACGGACTCCACCATAACCATGCTACTACCTATGAACGTAACATCTCTACCATATATCCAAAATGGTAATGCTGTTCCCTTTATAGTAATGGAATATATAGCATCTCCATGAGGTGGTTCCGTTTCATATTGTGCACGTATTTGGTATTTTTTCATAATTTCATTACTACCATTTTCTATATATGATAGCTTTAAAATCTTGTAATTATCTGCGTTCATAAGAGCTCCATTATTTCTACTATCAATTACAATAAAGAGGACTGTATATCGCTATTTGTGTAACATATATTTTGCTATACTATAAGTGTTACCAATTCCTTTCCAAATCAGGTAACGGAAAGGAGGTGCATTTAAATCAACACGCTCTCAACGATTCTTGTAGCTATCATGGTAAATATAATAAGTTATTATATTTGCAAATGGTTAGATTGGCTGCTATCGATCATTGGTAACTAACCTTGGTTTGTCACCACTATCTGACAAAAAAGCCCTTGCTAGGACCGCCATCCTTTGCAAGGGCTTCTTTAGTGCATTTAATCAACACTTTGCTCTACCGGTATTTTACCATAAAAAGTAAAAATTTTTGTCACTATGAGTAACTTTATTTTTATATATAATATAAAAACTCCTCGAGTTGCCACTCCGGGGGATTTTGTAGTTAATTGCACAACTATCAATTGGCTATCTAGAATATACTACACTCAAAGTGTTTTTTTCAACATTCACACTCTTGATCATTTCTCTAGCCCGTTCAACAGAAACTGGCTCATTAAATAAGAACACATGGTTCTGCCCCTCATACTCCCAAGATGCTAAGTAAACGGAGTCATCCACCATTCGATAAGTCACCGTCATGCCATTTACAACCTCTGTTTTCTGAGGCACGTAATCCTTATAATCGCCAGCTATATTACCAGATAAAGTAGATACTCGATATTTAATATACTTTGGCATATCATCTACACGGTCAAAGTATTTTCCTTTTAAAGGCTCATGATAGGCATACACGACTTGTAGTACATCATGATCTACAATGGATACATGTACAGGGCGGAGTCCCTCTACCCCAACTGGCAACTGCAGCTTAAAGTTCAAATGTTGCTTAGCCTCATATACAGTATCAAATACCTCTAGCGATTGACCCTTGCGAGTACTTCTATAATCCTCATCAGTCATAGTGCAACTACCAAGTCCATCTGGGCATGGGAACTCATTTCGATCACCATAAGGCTGATCATAAATAGAATTACCATTAAGACGAAACCGCATCATGTCATCTGCGTAGACACTATTGATAGAACCTATGAAAGCTAATGTAGCTAGTGCACATATTACCTTCTTCATAATGTACTCTCCTGTAAATAAACTACATGTATTAAGTAAATTATATCATCATTAATAAATCAATTATGTGGTACTAATTGTCTTGACGTTCCAAATCGCCTAAATTTATGAATAACTAATGAAACGTTAAATTTTAATATATATCTCTATGCTACTATAAACTAAAGAGTTTATTTTTTATGTATAGGGAGGATTCAATTATGAAAGCTTCAAAAAAATTATTAATACCATTTCTAGCTCTAGGTCTAGCATTTGCAAGTGGCACTTCTTATCAAGTACAAGCGGCTGATAGATATGTAACTACATATAGTGATGGAGACTCTATTTGGGTGACAAGTATAAATAGCAATTCATCAGGAACCGCCTATAAGGTCGGTTTAAAATATGTAATGGTAAGAGGAAGATACGAAACTGATACAGTATATTTTGAAAAAGAAAATGGCAGATGGTATTATAATAATGGTAGTGGTTGGAATCGTGTCCAACCAAACACATCTATGAATGATGTTTTATATTATATTATGAATAACTAAATAAATTTTGGTAATACTTAAAAACGTCCTTGTTCGGATAAAATCCTCACAAGGACGTTTTATATATAACCGTGCTTTTACAGACTCTTATCTTTATATACGATTTAAAATATTCACTACTATTTATTATCACCAAATGATGCTTCAAAATCAGATAAAAATACTTCCTACGTCTTTCCCCAAAATGATAAACAAGGATAATGTATAAACTTTATCATACCAGGATTCAATCTCTTGACCAGATAATTCCGTAAGCATTTGTTCCTCATTATTATGGCGAATATTGAATTTATTGTACATATAAAACAACTTCTCTAAAGCTTGGATTTTATCATGATTCACTTTTAATAAAGCCTTTAATTCATTAGATTTATTGAGTGGTTTTCTCCAAGGTTCTAATAGATCAGCAATTTTCTTGAGAATCTCTTTCTTTCTCTCAATATTCCCTTTATTAGAAAAGTGATTATACTCTAGAATGCTTAATGCCTCTTTTTCATCAGCAAATTCTGTTACAACCTGAGCAGACTCATTAGCAAATACATTATCTTCAATAATAATTCTTTTATTATCTATATAAATCACTTTATGTCCCAATAAATTAACCGTCCGTTCTATTTGTTCCTCAATACAGTGTACCTGACGAATTAGATTTATAGATTTTTTATAGGGAAGTGTTGATAATAAATCCAAGTACATTTCAGAAAAACAAAATAATCGTTCTTCTTCAGTCATAGGAATTGCGAATATAGTCTCTAGTAGTTCATCCAAAGATAATATATGCCCTCTATGTTTATATTCTTTAAAATTGTTAGAGATTAGTTCATAGACAGATTCTGGATAATGCTCACCCCAAAACTTTTCTTTTAGTAACCCCTGCAACTTATTCAATTCTACAACAGGATTTACACTAGTATCCTTTAGTATTTCAAAATAATTTTTCCTCATTTACCTATCCATATCCCTTACAATACTATTTTTCAACACCCTTATCTGCCACCAAAGTTCTCATTTCTGGTTGCTCCAATTCAAACATCCCATGCATCATCTTTTCCGGTAAAGCATGATTCATGACATTATGTTCTACACGACTATAGATGGCATTTCCAAGGGCATCACGGATGTCCTCAAATAGTTTTTTATCTTTTAACAACGCTTTAAAGAACTCCTCATTAGCTTTAAATCGTTTAACAGCAATGCTCATAAACTCTTGATCAAACAGGATTTTAAATGTTTTATACCCATTATTATTGATATAGTCGCGCCATTTAGGATCTTTTGCAATATCTTGTTCTATTTGCAATATTACTTTATCCATTTCTGTAAACTCAGTACCATAGCGCTTATTAAATTCTTCGATAATCTCGTTAATCGTTGTAATCAAACTATTTTTACGACCTACTTTGCCTGTAATAGGTTGTAACCCAGTTTCTTCTGGGACCAAATCAATTGACCCATGTGAGCCTTTTTCCAAACGGTAATACTCAAGCATTATCTTATCGTCTAAATCAACATAGTCTTGATGTTCTTTTGGCAGTTGAATAGCAAGGAACTTAGCATAGATACTGAAAGTATGAAGCTCCTTATCAAATAGTCGACAAACTTGTGTAATGAAAGAGTATAAACGATTAAAATGTTGTAGAGTCCCTTTAAAAATATCTCGATCAGCTTCCTCTAATGCTTCAAAGCGTTTGATAGCTGGCATAATATACGACTGAAGTTTCCCTAAATCCCCCATCGTTTGACTTTGGCTTTGATAGAATAATTCTCCAAATTGTTCTATATCATGTACATCATAGACATTGAACTTATCTAATGTTGATTTAACATCATAGAGCGTATTTGGATCTGTTTCTTTATCTAACTTAGTTTCTTGATAGAATGGTGCGAAGGCACTCAAAATATCATCTTCACTATTAACAAAGTCTAGTACAAATGTATCTTGTTTGCCTTTCATAGTTCTATTAAGACGAGATAGTGTCTGAACAGCCTTTACCCCGGAGAGCTTTTTATCTACAAACATGGTATGTAATAAAGGCTCATCAAAACCAGTCTGATATTTCTCGGCAACGATAAGCATGCCATATTCATCGTTATGGAATGTGCCTGGTAATGCTTTTTCCTTAATGTGATTGCCATCTTTATCTACATTCAAAGACTCTTCTGTATATGTTTTCCCATTGTCATCAATCTCACCAGAAAAAGCTACCAACACTTCCAAATCTGGACGTCCCATTTGTTCTATCTGACGACGAAACTCTTGAACATATCGAACCGCATGTAATCTTGATGGAGTAACAACCATGGCCTTTGCACGACCACCAATCTTATGTCTAGTTACATCCATAAAATGGCGTAACATAACCGCTGTTTTTTGTGTAATATTATGTGGATGCAAGGTTTGGAATTTACGAATAGCTTTCATTCCAGCCGCTGAATCCAATTCAATATCAACATCAACAAGACTAGCTATTTTATAGTACGTATTGTAGGTCATGTAATTCTTTAAGACATCAAGAATGAAACCTTCATCTATAGCTTGTTGCATAGAGTAGATATGGAACGGATGATATTCATCCATTTCATCACGAGTACCAAATAGTTGTAAAGTCTTTGCTTAGGTGTTGCAGTAAACGCAAAGAAAGACAGATTATCATGCTGACCTTGTGCGACTAGCTCCTTAACGAGTTTATCCTCTTCATCTAAAGCATTTTCCTCATCTTCATATACCCAGTCAGCATATTCTTGAAGAGCCTTTTCTGTATTTGCAAGGGCTTGTTTTAATTTACGAGCTGCAGATCCAGTTTGAGAAGAATGCGCTTCATCTACAATTACAGCAAAGTTACTACTTTGCGCTTTCACCTCTTCATAAATAACAGGGAATTTTTGTAATGTAGTAATGATAATAGGCGTACCACATTCAATAGCCTCTTTTAACTGTTTAGAGGTTTTATCTACACGCTGTATAACCCCTGGAGTATGGTCAAATTGAGAAACCGTATTCTGTAGTTGACTATCCAAAACCTTTCGATCAGTTACAATAATTGTAGACCGAAAAATCTTCTTATCATCCCTATCATGCAAACCAGACAAGCGATGAGCCAACCAAGCGATAGAATTAGACTTACCCGAGCCAGCAGAGTGTTGAATCAAGTAATTGTGCCCTGCCCCATTCTCTTTTACATGGTCTAACAATTTTGTTACTACATCTAATTGGTGAAAGCGTGGGAAAATCAATATCTCATCAGTTATATTACCAGCACTATCTTTCACAACAGATAAATGCATATATTTTTGCAAAATTTCTAACAATCTATCTCGTTGAAGAACAGATTCCCATAAGTAAGATGTATCGTACGTATCGGAATTAGGATTGCCAGCACTTCCGACATTACCCGCACCATTAGAACCTTGATTAAATGGAAGGAAATACGTGCTGCTGCCATTTAATTTTGTTGTCATATGCACTTGTGTTAAATCTACTGCAAAATGAACTAATACACGGCGATTAAACTTAAAGATTTGGTCTTTATTAGATCTATCAAATTTATATTGAGAAATCGCATTAGTTGCATTCTGTCCTGTGAACTGACATTTCAATTCCATACTAACAACAGGGATACCGTTTAAGAATATGACAATATCTACACTGTTATTATTTGATACAGAATAATGTAACTGCTGAGTACAATGAAATATATTGGACTCATATTGTGATCTTGCAGTTTCATTCATAGAGGTTTCTGGCTTCCAATACACAACTCGGAATGTAATGCCTCTATCCTTAAACCCATGGCGCAAAACAGACAACAAACCATCATGTTCTACAGAGTCATTAAACCGCTTTAAAAATTGCTGCTCACAAGAGGCTCCATATAACTTTGTATACCGCTCCCATTTCCTTGGTTGGCTTTGTTTTGTAAAAGTCAATAAAGTGTCCGTATCAAGAGCCAATTCACGATTAAATACCTTCGGATTGCCCTTTAAGTATCCTCCTGTAGTACATAAGAATGATTCAATATCATCTTCGAATCGCTTTTCTTTTACATCAAATTCAGACATGAGGCACCTCCTTTTTACCAGTTACTACTTCATAAATTAATGACTGCTTATATTCACTTAGCTCATCGATAAGAGATTGTTTTTTTACTATTAAAGAATCAATATTAGCACACTTTTCATCAAGATAGGCAACTATTGCTTCTTGCTCACAATATGGGGGAATAACAACCATTATATTTTTTAAATTACCTTGAGTTAAATGTGGTACACCCATACCATTTTTAATTCGAGAAATATAATTCTGGAATATAGCACTCTCAAAAAAATAATATAAATACATTGAATTAAGTTCTGGATAAGGTGTTATAACTCCCAATGAACTATTAGTAGTTGCAGTACCATATGGAAGTTGATCAACAATAGCACATTTACCAATTCCCGCACCATCTTTAACTAGAAGTAAATCCCCTAATTCTAATTTAATTTCTGGTGATTCATCATATCTATCATCATTGATGAAGTTTAAATCTTCCCATACGAGTTTATCGTTTTGTATATTTACAGCAGAAAGAAATGGATGACCTTCACTAGTATACTCATCAGCTTTAACCCTTTCCATCCTAATCGCGCTCTAATATATGCAGAAAATATAAGTCTTTTAAATTTCCAATGGCTAGGAATAGAATCTATCCATTCAATACCACTATCTGCCATTTCAACAGTTAAATCCAAGCCCTTTATAACAGCATTAGTAACGATAGCTCGTTTATACTCTTGCAACTTTTCAATAACGGATTGCTCTTTAGCAATAATAGTATCAATTTGAGTGCATTTGTTATCAAGATACTCTACTATCATATTTTGTTCATCTAAGGTAGGAAAGAAAAAGTCTTGATTTAAAATTGTTTTAGCTGAAACCCTTTGACGAATTTCTAATATACCATTAGAAAACTGTCTTAAATATTTTTGAAATTCAGTAGTTTGAAAAATGTAATTAATATACTTTAAATTTCCATGATTAAAGTTCTTAAATACATAGTATACAGGACTCACGCATCCAAAATAAGCGCAATATCCAACTGACCCAATCAGTATATTCATACTATTGGCCACTATAGTATCTGGATAAGCTAACTTATATTCGTCATATTTTTCTTTAGCTGTATTTCCCTGATTTCCTTTTTTCTCGTAAGGTACAACACCTAATTTATTAGTTAGAGATAATATATCAGTAGTTTTAACTGGAGAATTTTTTTCACTAATTTCAAAAATATACTGCTTTAACTTTCCTCGCTTCCAATCGCTTGGTACACTCCCTAACCATGGTATACTGCTATCCTGCATTGCCCGCATTATTTAAACACCTCTTCCAAAGCACCATCCAACTCAATCTCTAATGCCTTAATCTCAGCCCTAATTTCATCAGATGGGCGTGGAGCTACATATTTATAAAAATGACGTGTAAACGGAATTTCATAACCAATCTTATTCTTCTTGGTATCAATCCATGCATCAGGGGCAAAAGGTAATACCTCACGTTTGAAGTATGTTTCTATATCTTCTTTAAGCGGTACAATTTCAGTGTCGCGACGTTTTGTGTCTGCTTTTGGCTTACCTTTTACTAATACAGGCTTACCATCTTCATCGAGCACCGGTCGCTCTACCGTAATTTTTGTATAGCCGAAGTCGTCATTATCAAAGATTTTACTGATTTCAGTTTCCCTAAACTCACCATAAATCTTCGTAATTTCTTGAATAGCACTTTCAGGAATATCATTCCGTTTATTACCTAATGACTTACGTCGTTTTTCATATAAATCATTAGCATTAATGAGTTGCACTTTTCCTTCTCTAGGTGTACCAGCTTTCTTATTTGAAAGTACCCAGATATAGGTTGCAATGCCCGTATTGTAGAAAATATCATTTGGTAAGGCAATAATGGCTTCCAATAGATCATTCTCTAGAATATATCGTCTAATTTCAGACGGACCACTACCGGCATCACCAGTAAATAATGGTGACCCATTATGGATAATCGCAATGCGAGAGCCTTCAGGGTTCATCTTTTTAATAGCATTTTCTAAAAACAGCATTTGTCCGTCTGATGTTGATGGCAACCCTGGGCCAAATCGGCCATCAAAGCCTAGTTTAGCCTCGTTTTTAACGATAGCTTCTTCATTTTTCCATTCTCGCCCAAATGGAGGGTTCGAAATAATATAGTCAAAAGTTTCACCTAAGAATTGGTCATCAGATAGTGTATTACCACTTTTAATTCGTTCCGCATCATTACCTTTAATGAGCATATCTGCTTTACAAATTGCAAAGGTCTGATCATTCAATTCTTGACCAAATGAGATCAATTTAGATGTGCTATTCAAATTCGCAAGATATTCTTCTGCTACTGAAAGCATACCACCAGTACCACAAGCACAGTCATAGATTGTACGAGCCACATTTTGGCCACTTAACACAGCATTATCGTCATGGAAGAGGATATTAACCATTAAACGGATTACCTCACGAGGGGTGTAATGCTGTCCAGCATCCTCGTTGTGAGCCTCTGAGAATCGACGGATAATCTCTTCAAATACGTAACCCATTTCAAGATTACTAATGTGATCTGGATGCAAATTAGCCTTATCAGTAGTAAATTCTTTTATTACCATATACAAAATATGCTTATCTGCCATTGTTGTAATATGATTATCGAATTTGAACTTTCTAATGATATCTTGCACATTATCAGAAAAGCCATTGATATAATCTCTGAAATTACTTTCAATATTATCAGGATCATCAAGTAATGTTTTAAATGTATATTTACTGATATTATAAAATTTATGGCCAGCTACTTCATACAATAAACCATCTAATAAATCCAAGTCCTGATCTTTTAATTTATTATATGTATCAAGCACGGCAGGTTTTGTATCGGCTAAAATACAGTCAAAACGTCTTAGCACTGTAAGAGGCAAAATTACCTCGCCATATTCGTGTGGTTTATACACGCCTGTTAATTTATCTGCGATTGCCCAAATAAGGGACGCCTTTTCATTTACACGACTACTTAAACTCATGGTACCTCCGTACTTATATATACCAGCATAAAAGACACTAACGTTTATTCAGAACTTCTTAAAATGACCGCTAATTATATAAAAATAAGAATAGTTTACTTAACATTTAAATTTTACCATTAAAGTTCGTAAAAATAACACAAGACCAACCTTTTTTCTAGAAAAGCACATATGTTTGTAGTATAATACAAATAAGATATCAGCACTTTAATTAGGGATTACAACATACATTGACAACAGATTGCAATATTTGTTATAGTAACTATACAAAGAGTTAGTAATGAACCTGAGGGAACATTACGGAGGCGAAGCAATCTGCGGATTACTTCGCCTCTTTTTTATTGGGAGAGAAACTCTATGGCAAAACCATTTCAAACGCATAACCAACAGCTAAAAATGCTCCGTAATCGTAACATTGAGATTTCTAATGGCAGCAAGGCCAAGGCGATATTGATTAGAGAAAACTACTACCAATTAATTAATGGGTACAAGCATATATTCTTAGATTTAGTCGAAAGCAAGAAACGACAAGATGATTACTATAAAAATGGAACTACTTTTGAGCAAATATATGCCCTATATGAATTCGATAGAAACCTAAGAAATATTCTCATGAAGTATATTCTTATAACAGAAAATTCCATAAAATCAAAAATTGCCTATCAATTCTCCTCAGAACATCCAAAAGAAGCTTTTAGCTATTTCAATATTAATAATTATAGAGATACTAACCATCAGCAAACAACTTCACTAATCGCAGCACTGTCATCGGTAACTAAGCAGAATACTGACTCCGTCACTAAGTCAGGACCATTTTACCACTACTTCAATGAACACAAAGAACTTCCCCTATGGGTGCTAATAACTAAGTTAACTCTAGGACAAACATGTAATCTTTTTTATAATCTAAAAGAGCCCACCCAAATCGAAATTTTAAAATCAGTACTCTATGAATTCAAAAATAACTGCAATGTAGCAGCAACTAAAATCACTCTTCAAAATTATTTAAAAGATTTTATGAGTGCAATTAACTGTATAAAAGCATTTCGCAATGTTTGTGCACATGAAGATCGACTCTATGACTACTATGCTAAAAATAAGAATGGTAAACCCATTCAAACTAGCTTCTTTTATATAGGAATCACAACACCAGCATTCCAAGGCGGTATTTTTGACATTATCTTGTTACTACGTCTATTCCTAACCAAGAGAGACTATAAACAATTACTCCGGCGATTATTCGATGAGTTAAATAACCTAGAAACTGAATTGCCTTCAAGCCTCTTTTCTGAAGTCACTCGTAAAATGAAGTTACCTAAAAATTGGAAGAATGAATTAAATAAATTCATTTGATATTACACTTTTTATCAAAATAACTTTTCTATAAATATCACAAATCTATCACATTTGATAGTATCTATCGCAAATCATTCTACTATTCAAAATTATTGTAGATGCTATAATGAAGTCAACAAAAGGAACAGATGCTCATATGATACTAAATGCACTATTCCAAAACTATAGTTAGTAGTTTGTAAAGGAGATTATCATGACACATACACAATTAACACAACTCGTACAAGCTTTATTAGACGCACCTACAAGCAATCCTACAGTAAAGGAGTTTGCTCAATCTTGGATTGATGCAGAAGGCAAACCTGAACAAAATGAACTTACAAAACAACTCGTATCTGTAGCAGAACAAAACATTGCGCTCATCGACGAAACAATCGGCTTTGCAGGTTCTGAACTTGCTACACAAATCCTTGGTAAGAAAGGTGCAGCTAATCTATTACAACACGCTAAAGATATCAAAGCACAAGGCGCTGAATTCTGTGACTGCCCTGGATGTGTGGCATGTAAACACATTATAGATTTAAAAGGCACAATCTAAAATAATACTACCTACATATAGACCCATTCTACATAAAAATATTCACAAATAAACATATCTATTATCAAATTCACCTGATCAATTCATTAGCTACTGACCAAAAGGCCCTACCCGGGCCTTTTTTATTTAATATATTACATAGTTTTAGATTTATAGAATAAAATGTGTAAACAATATACATAAATTAATAGATTCCGTCTTAAGTATCTATTAGAATATGTCTAAAAAAATCAAAAGTATTAAATTAATTAACTTATAAGTTGAAATCAAACTAAGTATTGTGAAACTCAAAAAAACAAATGTAACAATATCTATAATACTAAATTGATATTCAAAAAAATAGAAAAAAATTACATCTGGTTTAAATAATACACCTAAAGAACAAATAATTACTAAAAAAATTATTCCTAATTGCTTTTTTTCAAAATAAGAAAGCAACTCAGGTCCTTTATTACGTTTTCTAATTCGGACCATTACTCTTTCTTGGGTGATGCCAATAAATATACTCAAACTAGTAATAATTAATCCAAGCAGAATTGAACTTATAGTCAAAACAGCATTAACAATATCTATATTAATCTCATTATGAAGATAAACTACAAAAATACTAAAAAGAATACAAGCAAAGTACTTCCAGTATTTATAACTAGTTTTCAGCATAAATTATCACCTCTCATCGGTTAATATATCAAGTTGCTCCTTAAACTTAGGTAAAAATTCAAGATACACTTTTTGATGTGTAATAGGTTCGGTCTTAGAGTAAGTAATTTTAATACAAGTCTCTAATTTATGATTTAATAAATCAATCGACTCTACTGGTGACTTTTCATCTGCCTTAAAATTGAGAAGAGCTTTAGTTACCACTCCATTTTTCTTTATACTGCTAAGATAATCAACCACTTTTTCTTTTAATCCCTTATTTCGAGGTGCATTTCCCATACTTAACAGCAATGTAGCTCTTTTAGCCCCAAAACTATCATTAAGTCCTATAGTATCTTCTAAGCTACCTTCACTCAAGTCATAACAAGATATTTCCATACCACGGTAAATGGCATTATTGGGGATTACCGCAGAATCAGTTATTGGTTCAAATTTAAATGCACGACCATCACCAACTAAATTCACTTGCATTTCATTAAAATAATCTGCTGTTTTAGAGGCACTAACACTAAAAAAATTACGTTGAACTCCAATAATGTTATGCTTAGGAGAGTAAATAATAGTCATATCCTCTCCCATATATTCACCTTCATTTAAAGTTAGCTCAGTAAATTCCCCCTCAGTATCTAATACTCCTGGCAACATCCCATCACGAACTTTAACAAAGTTAAGTCTCCAAAACTCATGCTCTTTAGCTATCTCTTGTAAAATAATTCTATTATCTAGATCATTGTTCCGAGTCCAAGTTCTTTCTGAATGAGTTTTCTCACCTAATAAAGTTAATAAATACTCAAGTTTTTTCCCAGTATCTACACTAAATTTAGCAATATTGTTCTTATCGCTTATAGTTACAAAATAAAAATGAAATCGCATCATTGCTTTTTTATTTGACATATTAATTTCCCTCTAAAGCTAGCCAAAATATAGTATCCCAAAATTTTATATTAATTATAACATTAAAGTCTCTTACCCTAAATATATATAATATCACAAGCTAGATAAGTGATTGCTTTAAACAATTTAAGTATGACGCTAAATAAACATTTATAGTTATCCCTAAAAGCCCCTGTTTTTATATGTATATTTTTTACCGGATATCCAGTAAAAACAACATTAATCAAACAGGGGCTTTCGTTTACTCACTTGCTTCCACAAGTGCTTTTGTATAAGGATGTACCGCTTCTTTAAGCCGTTTTGATTCGATAATTTCAACGATGTGTCCGTCTTTCATAACCATGATTCGGTCTGTTACGGCTTGTAAAAGTCCTATATCATGGCTGACGAATACGTAGCCAAACGGTTGTTCCTGATGTAGTTTTTGTAGAAGATCTAGTACTAGCTTTTGGTTCACCGCATCAAGGGCTGATGTGGGTTCATCAAAAAGTACTAGTTTTGGGTGCATCAGCATAATTCGTGCTAGTACAACACGTTGCAGCTGGCCACCGCTCACTTCGTGAGGATATTTTTGAATAATCGATTCTGGTAGATCTACATGTTGAATCCACTTACGAATATCACTTTTTGCTGTAGCTATATCCATAAGGCCATAATTAATATACGGTTCTAACATAAATGCTTCTAAGTTCATCCGTGGTGGAATGATGGCCAAAGGATTTTGAAACATCATCTGCATGGAGCGATAAATATCTCTATGGTTTTGAATAGATGTAATATCCTCTCCGAATAGCCGCAAAGTACCTGAAGTCGGTTTTTCTAGCATTGCAATCAGTCTGAGGAGGGTACTTTTACCAGAACCGCTCCCGCCAGCAATACCTACCCGTTCATTCGGTGCCACAGAGAAGGATACGTCATTTACAGCATGAACCGTATGATGGTGGTTCGTATATTGTTTACATACATGCTCAACTTGAATCATACTACACCACTTTCATTACGGAATCTAACAATACACGGGTATACTCGTCTTTTGGATGGTTTATAACCGCTTCGGTAGGTCCCACCTCAACGAGCTGACCTTTATTCATGACGCCAATGCTATTCGCAATACGGCCAGCAGCCTTGATGTTATGAGTTACAATAATTACTGTTGCACCAAGGGCCTGTGTCACCTCTTGTAAGAGGTCTAACACAGAAGCTTGTACGAGTATATCTAAGGCGCTAGTCGGTTCATCAGCAAATACGATGCTTGGTTTTAAGATAAGGCTCAATGCTATCGCTAATCGCTGCTGCATACCACCGCTCAACTGGAACGGATAAGACTGTAAGATACGGTCTCCCCCATCGAGATGAACGAGATCAAGCATATCGATAATGCGGCTAGCATCATAGCTTTCACCATGAGCGCGGAACAAATCCTTGAAATGGTTTGCTACGGTCCGATTCGGATTTAGATAGGCACTAGGATTTTGAAAGATCATGGAAATCTGTGTGCCTCTAAGCTTACGCCAATCTCCATCACTCAAGGTAGAAATGTCGATGCCATTTAACAAGATTTGACCTGTTATAGTAGCTTGTTTCAACATGCCAAAGGCGGCACGAACCAGCGTAGATTTACCAGACCCGCTTTCACCAACGATAGCAAAAACCTCACCAGTTGGTACGGAGAAGGACACATTACGCACCGCCTCTTCCGCACCATATGTAATTGTTACATTATCAAATACAATGCAATCCGATTTATTCAATAGTAGAATCCTTTGTTAACAAATAGTAATCGATAGGATGTACTGGCACATTTTTAACCTTAGATGTGGATACTACAGTTGCACTTGGATACAACAAGTAAATATCTGCTACGTCATCAACCAAGATTTGTTGCGCCTGTTTAGCAATGTTAGAGCGTTCGTTTTGATCAAATGTTACGGATAATTGGTCGATCAACGCATCTACTTGAGGGTTAGAATAAGCACCAACATTAGCTTTGCACCGGATTTATAGAACAAGCTGAGGAACCAGTAAGGGTCGTTTGTAGACATGGTAATAACATTGCGTTCTACCAAGTCAAAGCCATCTGTACCAAGTGTATCCACTTCATCAGGGCTTTGTAATTTTTTAAGCGTTACATTAATGCCTGCTTGTTTCAATTCTTGTTGAATTTCTTCGTACATGCTAGTGTCTTTACCCCAAACAGCAAGTGTTAAGGATAATTCTTTACCATCTTTCGCATACACGCCATTTGCATTTTTAGCATAACCAGCTTGTGTTAAGATTTGGTCCGCCTTAGCCACATCAGTTGTCGCCTTATTAGCAATTGTATCGTAACCTAGGTTTGCAGAAGGTGGGAATGGTGCCGCACCTGGTGTGGAACCGTTACCGATGATTTTAGCCATGGAATCATAGTTAATGATATGGGCTACTGCATTACGTACTGCTTTGTCATGTAATGGAGATGCTGCGGTTTGATTCATTTTCAACATAAACACACGTACGCCAGCGACGTCTTGGATATTAAAACCATCTTTGAACAAGCTACGATTAGCGGAATCTATTTTTTGAATGACATCAACGTCTTTAGATTGTAACGCCATAGCGCGTTTGTTGTTGTCTTCGATATCTTTCACTGTTACAGAATCAAGGCCTGGTTTGCCGCCCCAGTAATCTGCAAAGGCTTCTAGTTCAATAGTTTCACCCTTTGTGAAAGATTTAATTTTATAAGGGCCTGTAAGAATAGGTTTTGTCGCTACGTCTTTAAGATCTGCAGTGTCCATGATGACAAATGCAGGTTCAGTTAAGCTAGACAACAAGGAACCATTAGGTTCTGTTGTTTTGATGATCAAATTTTGACCATCTACAGTGATGGACTCGATTTTAACAGCTTTCGCAGAACGAGCACTTTGTTTCATGGTGTACTCGATGGACTCTTTTACCTTTTGTGGCGTCATAGGTGTGCCATTTTGGAATTTAACATTTTCACGGATGTGGAATTTCCAAGTTGTAGGATCCACATTTTCCCAAGAATCTGCCAATTGAGGGATGAATTTCATATCTGGTGTTACAGTAGCCAATGTTTCACCGGCACCGATACGCGTCAATGTCCATGCATCCCACTCGTGGGTTGGATCTAATGTTTCACCAAACCAATATAGACCAACATTCATGTGCTTTCCTTGTTTGCCTTGCTGAGCCGTATCACTGCCACAGCCCGTCAAGAGGGCCACCATGGACAGCATGGCTAAACATACTAATAACCAACGTTTCATAATTTCTCCTTTAAAATACATCGCCTGCTAGGGCTTTCACCATAAAAATCTATACACAGCGCGGTTAGCGAGACACATCGAGTGCATCGCGCAACGCATCGCCAATATAGTTGAATAAAACAACGGTAATAAAAATGGCCATCCCTGGATACACGAGTAGCCATGGCGCCGTTTGTAAAAAATCTCGGGAACTTAGTAAAATTGTGCCCCACTCTGGATCCGGCGGTTGCACGCCGATCCCGATGAGTGAGAAACTTGCAACCAAGATGATAGCATCGCCGAGATGTTGAATAATAACAATCAAGAGTGGCGGCAGTACATTCGGTAACATATAGCGCCACAGGATACGCAGATTAGACGCCCCCGACATGCGAGCAAAGGTAATATACTCCGCATGACGCTCGATTTGTACGAGTCCTCTTGTGATGCGCGCATATTCCGCCCATTTTGTAATGCACAGGGAAATAATAACATTCGGAATGCTAGGCCCCATGATGCCGATGAACGCGATGGCAATCACCATATTGGGGAATCCTAGGACCAAATCGATTAAGCGGGATAGCCAACGGTCGATACGAGGCGTAGAAAATCCTGCAAGACCACCGATGACGATGCCGATGGCACCACTGATACCGATGATGATGAAAGCAATCCCCAACGATGCCTTGCCGCCGTATAAAATACGAGACCACACATCGCGGCTAGCTGATCAGTACCTAACAAATGAGTACTACTAATGTCCTGTAACCTATCCGCCACATTCGTAGCCTCTGGGTTATATGGGGCTATATAGGGAGCGCATAGGAAAAATAAAATCCATAAGACTGCCAGAGCAAGCATAATATATAAGGTATACGGCTTGTGTCTATTCATGAGAGCCTCCTTGTATAGCGGCCCGTCGTTTCGGATTAAGCCCATAACTCAAGGCATCAATGATGATATTAATACCAATAAATACCAATGTAATCCAAATAATATATCCCTGCATCAACACAAAGTCCCGCGCCATAATACCTTGTACCATCATATAGCCTATGCCCTTGATGGCAAATACTGTTTCAATAACAGCAGAGCCGCCAAGCATGGCACCCATCGTTACCCCCATCATAGGGAGTAACATAAGCCCTACATGGGGGAATATATATCGAGTGTATACCATCCACTCTGGCAAGCCTAGAGCACGAGCCCCTTGTACGAAGGGACGACGAGATACCTCTAAAATAGCGTTGCGCAAGCGGCGAATATATAGGCCACATAACCATAAAGCCAATGTAACAGCCGGCAAAATATAGGCGGAAAAACCATTTGTATTCGTTACAGATACAATCTGCAATTTAACGCCAAATAAATACAGTAATAATAGGCCTACCCAGAAGCTAGGAATCGCTAAGGCTAGGAATGTCAATAGACGTACGCCGTGATCAACCCAAGAATCTTGGTACTTTGCGGACAACATCCCTAGAGGAATAGTCACTACAATTCCCATGATAAGCGCTAGGGATACGAGGCCTAATGTATTAGGCAAAGCCCCCGATAACAATGTGGCTACAGGCATCGAATACAAGATTGATTCCCCAAAATCACCCCGTACAATTTGTCCAAGCCAACGCACATACTGTTGCCACCACGGATCATTGAGACCTAATTGTTCTCTTAATTGAGCCACCAACACCGGATCAGGCGTGGCACCCACGAGATTAAATTTCATTGCCACCGGGTCGATAGGAGATAATTTTATCAATACAAATGTACCAATAGTAACTACCAATAAAATACCTACAATACTCGCCAAACGCTGTAGTATTAATCGATACAATCCATCACCTACCTCCTTTATCACTAAGAAACTATATACCTTTATTGTAGCAATAATATGCACATCCATGTATACCCATCCAGGTATATTATAACTATTCTCATTATGAAAGTTTCACATAACGAAAAAACAGCCCCTCATACGAGGAGCTGTTTATATAAAACCCTTACATTTCATGCGAGTACTGCACTGTAGATCGCATGCCATTCCATCAAGAATAGTTTGTATCAGGCTGTATTATTTCATATGTGATTTTGGTGCAACTGTATTAGCAATGATCGCTTTTGCCATATCGCGATTGACAGGACGTTCAAAGTACATCGCGTGGTTTTGACCATCTTTTGTCCAACCAGCGAAGTATACCATTTTTTCGCCACCTTTGAAAGTAACCTTTGTACCATTTACCTTTTCTGTAGCTGTAACGCGATAATCGTTATAATGACCACTGATATCACCTTTTGTAGTACCTACGCGATATACAATACGTTTGCCTGCTGCTTGATTGCGAGTAGAATCTTCACCAGCTTGGTAAACATACACAACTTGCAAAACATCTTTATTGATTGTGCTTACAGACTCAATATTATAACCTACAGGTAATACTTTAGGTAGATGAGGCATAATATTCATGTATTTAGCAGCTTCATCAATAGTGGCGAATTCATGAATTGGGCTTGGCATGCCAACCATAGACGCTGCCTGTTCTGCAACTACAGGTTTAGCTGGATCTGGTTTTACATCTAAAGTACCTTGCGCACCAGCAACGCCATAAGAACCTACGCACGCACAAGCCACAGCCAACAATACAAATTTTTTAATCATGGGTATAATCTCCTTTCCCGCAACATAAAAATTATTAAAAACACATTTATTTTGTATGTGATTTTTCCTCAACAATATTACGGATAATAGCCTTCGCCACATCTCGTGTAACGGGGCGATAAAAATCTAAAAAATGATTTTGTCCATCTTTCATCCACGATGCAAGATAAACCATTTTGTCACTGCCTTTGAAAGTAACCTTTGTACCATCTACACTTTCAGTTTCTATAACCTTATGAATTTTATGGTCACCACTGATATCACCAGTTAACTTAGATGAACGATATATAATATATGCGCCTCCATCTTGATTATAACATGGATCCGCACCAGATTTGTAGACATACACAACTTGTAATATATCTTTTTCTAAAGTGATGACAGATTGAATATTAAAGCCTACAGGTAACAACTTTGGCATCTGTGGTGTAATATTCATATACTCCGCCGCTTCTTTAACTGTGGTGAACACATGTACAGGACTCGGCATAATAAAATTTGGTTCCCTAGGTTCAACTGAGATTCCACCAGTCATAGGCACAGAACGATCCCCAACAGATGGCTCGTGAGCACTAGTAATGCTATAGGAACCAATAGCTGCACATGCTAAAGAAGCCACTAGTAATGTCTTTATTTTTGTTGACATAACAACAATCTCCAAAAACAAGTTTTGTAAAATTATATTTATTAAAATATACTTAATATGTATATCCTAAATGATGTAGGATTTCAAGTAATAAATGCTACCTATATCATTTTAACAAGCTTAGTATTTAGCCTATTATTTCTTATGTACCATAAAGCCTGCCGCTTGTTGGTTCGCCATGATGGTTACATCAGAGATTTGCAAGCGTTTAGGTTGGTTCGTTACATATAGTACTACATCGGCTACGTCTTCTGGTTGGATTGCATCAATACCAGCGTAGACAGATTTAGCTCGTTCCGCATCACCGTGGAATCGTACTTCACTAAATGGAGTTTCTACGATGCCTGGTTGAATGGTGGTAACCTTAATATCTGTAGCTATGGTATCCATACGAATGCCATCGGCCAACATTTTGACAGCTGCCTTTGTAACACAGTACACAGCGCCGCCTGGGTACGCATAAATTCCAGCAGTAGAGCCCATGTTCACAATATGACCACTATTTTGAGCCATCATGAACGGCAATACGGCCTTAGTCACATAAAGAAGGCCTAATACATTCGTATTAATCATTGTGACTGCATCTTCTACGGTACTATCTTGGAAAGGATCAAGCCCTTGTGCAAGACCCGCATTATTAACGAGCACATCGACGCCACCAAAAGCTTCGATAGCTGGTTTTACCTTAGACTCTACATCTTCACGTTTGCTCACATCAAGTACAAGCGTATCCACACGAATACCATATTGTTGCTCAAAATCTTCCTTAATCGCCGCCAAGCGATCTGCACGACGACCAGCAATCAATACATTATCTCCATCTTGAGCGAAAGCACGGGCACACTCAAGGCCGATACCAGAAGTAGCACCTGTAACGAAAATTTTGCGGTTCATATGTATTCCTCCTTCTATTTAACAGTGATGACAGGGGCAGATTTACTTACATCTTGGATTTCATAGCCCCAGCGTTTTAGCATGGTTTGTTGTTCTTGTTTTAGGAAATCGAAGAATTGAATGCGATGTTGCTCAGAGCTTTCATAATATCCAATTAAAGCAGTCCGATATTCTACTTCACGAGATTTTGTTATCGTAATTGGGCATAATCCATTCTGAATAAGGTTCCCATTCATCATGAGCAGAGCGGTTCGTTTATTGCCATCGCCAAAGAACTGGTTACGAGCCATCTCGGCATATAATAGAAGCGATTGTTCCAACGGATTATCCTCTAGCTCTTGGCACCTAGCTATTAATTGGTCCCAACAGGAATTTAAATCCAAAGGATTAGGCGGTGTGTAACTTGTACCACCTATAGCTACTGGTGCATTGCGAAAACCACCAAATCCTAGCCGGTTCTCACTTTCAGAAACCAACTTATTATATTCGATAGTCACTAACTTATTAATCTGAAATCGTTTTAACCGCAAATCCTCTATCAAGGCTTGCCAGCCACGATTAATATTATCTATTTGTCGAGTTTCACTCACACTGAGCCCCGCCACAGAAGTACCACACACAATCGTCTCAACCTGCGGATACGTTGCCGTGTTCCCCTCCATCTGTGCCATATCAAACACAAACTGAGCACGCAACTTCTCAGCAATAAACAATGCCAAATCAAAACCTACATAACCATTACTATCAGCAGTCACAACATCACCTCCCTACGTCCATTCAACTATGATATGTATAACACCATTTTACCATATTTCTACTTATATTATTTCAACGAACATGTTGGCGCTAATTTAAGGGGAAACATAAAAAGATTGGGCCTATAGCTGTATTGCCTGTAGAGATAAGAAAGGACCCCTTCCGAAACGACTTTGGCCCTGCGGAGGCCGCAGGCCGGAGTCAGACCCGGCCGGTGGAGTTTTTTGGAAGGGGGCCTTTCTACTACGGCAATTAAGCTAAGGGCCCAATCTTTTTATGTTCTATTTTAAATGCGCCAACATATCGTTGAGAACTTCCATACAATCCCCAACAATCCCATAGTTCGCGTGTTGGAATATTTCCGCCTTCGGATCGTTGTTAATGGCCACGATTGTATCGGCACCAGAGATACCGCTCACGTGTTGGATAGCGCCGGAGATACCAAATGCCAAATATAGTTTAGGGCTTACGGTTTTACCGGTTTGGCCCACTTGGTATGGCAGTTCAATCCAGCCTTTTTCAACGAGTGGACGTGTAGCACCTACAACGCCGCCGATGGCATCAGCGAGTTCGTAGAGTTTATCAAAGTTTTCCTTTGAACCCATGCCGCGGCCGCCAGCTACAATAATATCTGCTTCTTGGATATTATAACCAGACTTGCTGAATGGAATAAAATCTAGCCGTTTGGTGCGAATGTCTTCGGACTTGAGGTCAAATTGTTCAAGTTGGATACGGCCCCAACTGTCCGCAATGCGCTCAGGTTTTTTGAATACATTAGGCCGAACAGAGCCCATTTGTGGACGATGGTTTGGCGAAATAATTTCAGCCAAGATATTGCCACCTAAAGCAGGACGGGTCCATTCTACAAGGCCTTCTTCTGTATCTACGGTTAGGATAGTGCAATCTGCTACAACGCCATTTTGCATGCGACCAGACATGCGCGGTGCTAAGTCACGACCATTATTGGTAGCGCCAATTAAAAGGATATTCGGTTTATGGTCTTCAAAGAAATCCGTCAATACCTTTGTATAGCCATCTGTTGTATAGTATTTCAAGAGGGGACTTTCAAAAACGTGAACAATATCGGCACCATGAGCCACAAGTTCCTCTGCCTCAGCTTGTACGTTTTCACCGAGGAGCATGACTTGCACGAGCTGGCCCAGTTCCTTGGCGATGCGGCGGGCTTGACCGATAAGTTCATACGTAACTGGATGCACTACGTCATCGATGGTATCAGCTACGACAAAAACGTCTCTGTATTCATCAAAATTTGTCATTATCGGTCACCTCCTTCGGAAACAGCATCAGCTTTAGCGGCCTCTGCTGCAAATGTATTTGGATCTACCGCCTTAGGTTCGCTAGGCACCATGCTTTCAACAGATGCAGCTCGCTGTACGGGGTCATTTACGTCAATGCCCTCATCGTCTTGCGCCTCTACAACCGGTGTGTCATTTGGCACCAAAAGGTGTGCGAACTTTTCAGGCTTGATGTGGTATGCCAATTCGAGCACCTTTTTAGCGCCTTCGTCGACGGATGAAAGCATTTCTACCTTGCCACGAAGCGGTGGTTGGTATACCTTGCGTACCCGTGTTGGGGAACCGGTAAGGCCAATGCGGCTTTCATCAATATGAGGCATATCACGTAAGGTAATATGATTAATAGTATATCGTTTCGCGTAAATGGAGCTCCAAAGGCCAGGTTGACGAGGCTCGTTAAGTTCGGCTGTCGTCGTCACAAGCAATGGCAACGGAGCTTCAATCACTTCATAACCGTTCTCGTGCTCCCGCTTTACAATAGCCTTTTGAGAGGCTTGGTCTACGGAAAATTCACAAGCATAGGTAGCTTGCGCCATACCGAGTTCCTCTGCGATTTGAGGGCCCACCTGTGCTGTATCGCCATCGATAGCTTGTTTACCGCAGAAAATAATTTGGAATTGACGGTTCATGGTTCGTTGAATATGACGAATAGCGGATGCAATCGTATAACTTGTAGCCAATGTATCGGCACCACCAAAGGCACGATCTGTTACGAGCACCGCATCATCAGCGCCTAACGCCAAGCATTGACGCAATGCCTCTTCGGCTTGTGGAGGGCCCATGGTGACAACCGTAACGCGACTGCCTTCAATTTGGTCTTTCACAGTTAAAGCCGCCTCAAGCGCGTGCATGTCGTAAGGGTTTACAATACTAGGCAGACCTGTGCGAATGAGATTATTTGTTTCCGGATCTAGTTTAATTTCCGACGTATCCGGTACTTGTTTTATACAGACTAATAATTCCATGCACTCACCCCTGTCTAAACTCTATACCCTTGGCATTACGAGGATATTTCCAAGATTTAACAATCGTATGTCCGCACAACACGCGACATGTGCCACATTCGAGACAACCTGCAAAATCAAAGCAAGCGTGCCGTCCTCTTGCAATGTGTATAAACCTGCAGGACAACCATTCACGAGCTTCATCGCCTCTTCGCGGCTTACGCTTTCACCATCAATAATGATGTGAGGACACGTTTCATCTACATAATATTTATTCGCGCCCAAACGCTCTTCTAATTTCATAGGGAACGCACCCCTTTCCATGCATCACGAATCAATCTGAATAGGCCTACATCCTTGACGCGGCGCAACAATTTTTTCATCAATGGCACCGCACCGTCACCATTTACGGTGAATACATCACGCATAAGATTGTTTACAAATGCAGGATACTCATTAAAAATACGAGGATTAGAGGCCAAGAATTTCGGCATATTTTTATACAATTTCATATCGTGACGCAACCAAGACGCCTTGATTTGTTTTTCGTACAATTTAGTAACGCGATCCATATTTTCGTCGCGTAGCGCCACGTTGACCGCCTCAGCCGCGCACATGCCGGACTCGATAGCCAGATCCATACCACGAATCGTGTACCCCAGATTCATACACATCCGCGCCGCATCGCCAACAACGATGTAACCCTTGCCGCCCAATTTTGGCATCGCTTTATAACCGCCTTCAGGCACAAGATGCGCGCTGTGTTCCTTTAATTGACCATTTTTCAAAAGCGGTGCAATTCTAGGATGACTGGTGAAAGCCTCCAACATTTCGTCAACTGATTTATCTGCCAAGCCGATATCCTCAAGGCCTACCACCATGCCTACGGAAAGGCTGTCCTTGTTCGTATATATAAAGCCGCCGCCTAGTAGACCATCTGTCATATCGCCCAACGTAAGCCATGCCATGCCTTCATCACCAGATAACATAAGGCGATTCTCGAGGTCCTCTTTTTTGAATTTATATACCTCTTTCACACCCACAGCCATCGTCTTAGGATCTGTAGGGTCAGTCAAACCAGCCTCTTCTAAGAGCACTGTATTAGCACCTTCTGCAATAATAACGAGTTTTGCATACACCTCGTCATCGTGACAACGTACACCTACAACGCGACGTTTTTTACCTTCCCCTTCGGTGATGAGTTCCGTTACCTGTACATTAGAAACGAGCAAAGCCCCTTTCTTCTCAGCCTCTTCGGCCAGCCATTTATCGAATTTAGCACGCAACACAACATAGGATTCTTCATTTTCTTTCACATCTTGGTAACTATATTCGATGGTCGTCATCTCATTGCCAGCACCGATGGAAATGCGTTCCTTCGTCACCTTTCTTTCAAGAGGCGCACGATCTCTAAAATCCGGTACCAATTTCTCTAGAGAATGCGTATAAATACGACCACCCATCATATTCTTAGCACCTGGCGCCATCCCGCGCTCAATGACCAACACCTTCACACGCTGCTCCGCCAAACGTAACGCCGCTGCAGCACCCGCCGGCCCTGCCCCCACGACGATAACGTCAAATCTCTCATTTCGATCTATTGCCATATACTCAGCTCCTTTTTATGAAAGCCTAACTTACATAAGTCTATATATTATATATTCACGATACAGATTGAAAATACCTTTTTAACATACCACATGTACATGAAAATTGTATAAGAAAATCAAAAAGGGGCCTTTCCCCTCTCACACCTAAAGTTTTTGGAGAGGCAATGGGGACTGCCAAAAGCTGACTTTACCCTCACTGTGGATTTCGCCATGCGAAATCTTACGTTCAGGACTAAGTGATGTGTGGGCCCCATGCGTCGCAAAGCTCCTCTGTTGCCTCACACCCTACTTATGGCCCTGCGAAGCCCTTCCCCTTTCTCACATAAAGTTTTTAGAGAGGCTGTAGGGGGATTCTAAAAACGACTTTACGGCCTGCGTCCCACGCAGGCCTTTCTCTTCTAGCACATAAAGTTTTTGGCGGGAGGTGAGGGCTTTCAAAAGACGACTTTGGCCCTGCGAAGCCCTTCCCCTTTCTCACATAAAGTTTTTAGAGAGGCTGTAGGGGGATTCTAAAAACGACTTTGGCCCTGTTCCGAAGGAACAGACCTGGCCGGTGGAGGCTTTTAGAATCCCCCTACAGCCGTCCTCAAAAAATTTATAAATTTTCCTAGCTTTCACATAAAAATTAGCGTATGATAAATGTAAGTAATATTCTCTATACGGAGCAAGACGCGTATATAATACGACCGCATAATGCAAGACCACGGTCAAAGTAAGGCACTCAACATTTTGGTATTTACCTCAAGGAGGCCATATGGATCCGCAAAGAATTCTGAAAGCATTATCCAATCCACATCGGTTAGATATTATATTGTGGCTAAAGCACCCAGAGCAAGAATTCGGTGTTCAAGTACACTCTAAAACTCTCATCGATTTTCCAAACAGCGTTAGCGTTAAGAGTATTCAAAAACGCTGTGGTGTATCGCAATCGTCTGTATCTACATTTATGACTATGTTAGAGCGTGCAGGCCTTGTGGAATCGCGAAAAATTGACCAATACACCTATTATAGGCGCAATGAAACAGTTATCCGCGAGTTTGGCGAATGGTACAACAAAGAAGTATCCATCCAAACCGATAATATCGACAAATTATTGGAAACAGTAACCTTAGACGACACATCCTATCCATCAACAGAGGATAGTTCTATGCTAAATCAACAACAAAGCATAGGCATATCTACTAAGGGACTAGACTATGAAAAAGATAATACCTAAACACAACTCCCTATCATTGCTTTATAGGGAACAATAAAGGAGCTATACTGCTAGAGGGTATCCTCAGCAATATAGCTCCTTTTAAATTTATTTTTCTGCTCCATCGATTCTCTCCCTTACGCGACGAAAAACATCGGTGCCAGAGAATCTAACTTTACTTTCTTTTGCTGCAAAATCAGCCTCGTCTAATGCATACTCAATAGAGTCTGTTAATTCAGCATATAATTCCATATCCATTTTTATTTATCGTTGCGCTTCGTATGCTCTAAATAGTTTAGATAGCAATACAGGCGCTAGTTTTAAAAGATCTGGGTTTTCGCAGAAGGATACGCGAAGTTGTGTCTTACCAGGATTGTGTTCGCTATCGACACCACTGTAGAATCCGTTAAGTGGAGCCATGAGCAATGTATAGTCATTGCCATCATCCAAGGTCACACGGCCGTGTTCAGCACACCAAGCAGCAAATTCTACGCCATCAAAGCCAGGTTTTGCTACATTGCGTACATCGATAACGAAATAGATGGACGCTTCTGGATTAGAGATAATGAAATCTGGTTCTACCTCTTTAAATCCCTTGTGAAGTTCAAAGATCATTTCGCGATAGTAATCACGTTGTTGCTCATACCAGTTATGAAGATCAGCGTGGCTTTCATGAGCCAAGGCACCAAAAATATATTGACCAAGCGTATTAGCACTGAGATTCGCCGTATATTCAGCAACAGATTTTTCATAGCACAACGCATTGTCTGTAATGATAGCGCCAATACGAAGGCCACAAGCATTCCAAACCTTAGAGGCCGTTTCAAGACTGATACGACGGCCTTCGATACCTGGTACATCCTTATTCGTCAATGTCCAAATACTAGATGTTTCCTTGCCTTTTTCGTAGGCCAATTCACGATAGGCTTCATCGGAAATAATCCATAAATTATATTTTACGCACAAAGATGCATATTCAATCAAAGTTTCCTTGCTGAATAGCTGACCAGTTGGATTGTCGTAAGGAATAATCAACAATGCCCCTGGTTTTGTTTCTATAATGCGTTTTTCCACGGTTTCAATGGATGGCAATTCAAATTCGCCATTCTCGTTCAGGCGTCGTTCTACGGTGACCGTTTTACGACCAATGCGATGACCTACCGCATCGTAGTTCGTGTAGGACGGATTGAACATCAATAGAGGACGTTCCTCTTCACCTGCACCGCCACAAACGCCAAGCATGATGATTTCCATCGCCATGGACGCACCATCTGTAACGAGTACATTAAGGCCTGTTGTATCAAAACCTTGGCTGCGCAAAATATGCAAGAATGCTTCGCGGCATTCATCGGTACCCGTTGTTGGTACATATGGCACGATGCCTGTACTGAAAGGACTATTTGGTCCGCCTAGAGTAAATAGTCGGCGCTGCATGGCGGGATGCATAGGACGCATAACATTACCAATAGAACCATTAACCAAAATAGGTGGGTTCTTTCGCTCTAAAAATTTAATTTGCCCCATGCGGATCCCCGACGGCTTGCGAGCCATCATATACGGGGATAAAACCGGTAGTTCCATACAGAATCCAACTCCTCTAAATAAACGCCTTACACAAAAATAAGGCTGTAATACGCATACATTGATATATATAGATACATTCTATTATAGTGCTTTTACAAGAGAAAATCTATAGTTTTATCATTATAGCTTACAGCCTTATCAGTTTTTTTACTTATGCGATGAATTAGATGGTAACTTCAATACCTAAGCGGAAGTTGCGACCTTGACCTGGCCACCAATCACCAGCGTGGCCCCAACGAACGCTAGATTGTTCCGCATAGTATGTATCAAAGATATTGTTGATACGGCCAAATACAGTCACATTTTCACGTACGCGGTAGTTAGCGCTAATGTCAGCCAACCAGTATGTTTTTCGAGGGAATACATTAGCAGCTGTACCAGGACGGTCGATGACACCGCGAATATCTAAATGAGCATCCCATTTAGCATCGTTGTAATCGAGACCTGCATTGACTGCATGTTTAGGTACATAACCATCGCGATTTGCTTTGCGAGTTGGTGTAGCATCAATATGAGTATATGTATAACCGAGGCGGGCAGATAAATGTTTCGTTAATTGTTTGCGTACATCTGCATTGATACCATGCGCCTTTTCTGTATCAAAATTGCGATATTCACCTGAGAACGCTGCAGGGTTTGTCATTACCCAACCAATTTTATCTTTTGTACTGCGACTAAAGAAGTTGAGATTGCTGTTCCAAGTTTTACCGAATTTATGATGAACACCTAAGCTCCATTCATGACCTGTTTCAGGTTTCAAATTGCGATTGCCATTTGTGCCATCAAAGAGTTGATATGGTGTAGGAGCCAAGAAGTATTCTTTATACGCTGCATATACATTCGTTTAGCATTCACATCGTAGCCAACGCTAATGGATGGAGATGTATGTGTACCAAATGCAGAGTGATGGTCAACGCGAACACCTGGAATTACAGTCCATTTTGGAGCAACCTTCCACTCATCTTGTACGAAGTAAGATGTATTCGTAAGTTTTACACCACCCATATTAAGCACCTTATCTTGACGCCAATCAATACCGCCAACTACGGTATGATCTTTCGCTTTATACGTCACTTGGTCACCAAGCGCACGAGTCTTAATATCTGTTAAATAACCATCATATTTAGTTTTATAATGATTATCTAATACGTACAATTGATGGCTCCAACGTTTGTTGATGTTATTATTCCAAACTGCACGGAAGGAATCACTTGCTTCTGTACCGTAACGAATGTGATTAAGGGCACCCATATGGTCAGAGTACATCGCCTCACCGCGATATGTATCATAGAATACCTTCACATCATTTTTGTCATTGATTTTATTGCCTACCATGAAGGAACCAGTATGGCTGTTGCCATGTTGCGGAATGCGTATGCCATGACCATCTTTATAGGACCCGATGATATCTTTTTGGTACCCTACACGCCAGTACCAATCCTTTTTACTACCTTCATTCAAGAGAGCGTATTGTTCTAAATCATTGCTGCCGCCCATCATGCGAAGCTTAGTTTGAACACCTTCCTCAGGTTTGCAGTGATTACGTTCACAACACCACCGATAGCGCCAGAACCGTATAATGTAGAACCTGCTCCACGTTGAACTTCTACACGGTCAATGCTAGACATATCTTTCAAAATTGTCATCGGTGGATTCACGCCAGCGGCGCCCATATTGATGCCGTCCACTAAATATAGTACTTGGTCGGAACCATTGATACGGAACGCATTAGAATTCGTGTAACCTACGCCACCACCATACGTATTGATATCTACACCTGGTACAATACGCATCGCTTCATTCATGTTAGTTGCGTGACGTTCGCGGATATCATCGCCTGTGACTACACCTACGCTAGCTGGTACTTGTGAAAGCTGTTGTTCACTACGCGTTGCAGTAACGACAATGGTATGAGAATCTTGTGCATCAGCAGCTAATACGCTAGGTGCACTAATTGTGCTACCAAATACAAGAGCTAATCCCACATATAGAGATAAACGTTGTTTCTTTGATACTTTCATAAAAACCTCCACACACATCAAACTATAAATTACATACTATAAATATTTTGTGCCATAGATACCATTGCACGGGTCATAAATTGAGAATAACTCATGACCTGCGAGGAATCTACGAGATACACACGACGATTGGCGATGGCCTTAACACCTTGCAACGCAGGATCAGAATAAAGCTGATCTGCCGTTGCTGGCGTAGTGCCATCCGAAGTATAGGCCACCGATGGGATGAAAATAATATCTGGATTCGATTTAATTAAATCCTCACGCGTCCCATTATCAAAAGGGCCTAAGCCTATTTGAGCGGCCGCATTGGTTACCTTCAAATAGTTACACATATCATCAAAGGTTGAACCCTTGCCGCCTGTTAAACCAAATTGGGAATAAAACGCCACCAAAGGACGTTCTCCACTATGCTTATTGGCCAATTCTTCTACAGTTTTCAAATCTGCATCCATGCTGGCAATCATGGATTCATCAGAGGCGTGTAGTAGACCGGCAATCTCGTGAATAACAGATTTGCCTCTTCTACCGTTGTAGGCGTCTTATACACGTAAATAGGAATCTGCATATTGCGCATTTCCCCAATCGCATCTGGAGACATCCAATTGGGTACTAATACTAAATCTGGCTGTACAGAGAGCATGGACTCAGCAGATGCTTTCACATGTTTCTCTACCTTAGCCGACGCGTCGGGCACATTATTAGGTACCGTACCAACAGCGGCTACGCGGCTTGGATCAACCAAAGATAAAACGATATCCTCTGTACTAGCAGCGATAGGAACGATGCGCTTAGGTTCAGTCGGCACCGTAACAACAGTGCCTGTACCATCCGTCACCTGATGTGTGGCGCCCGTAGTTCCCAGCTGTTTAGGACCACAGCCGAACACCAGAAGTACCATCATGACTATGGTACATATAATAGATATTCTTTGTTTCATACTAACGACCTTCTATAACACCTTCTATGGAAATATATAAGGACTGCAAATCCTCTAGCATCTTTGGAGATGCATCCCAGTAGCCACGTTGAGCGGCTTCTAACAAAATTTCCGCAATGCGCTGCAAGGCCCACGGATTTACATCACGCATCCAGTCTTGCACCGTTGTATCTAAAGCATACTTGTTAGCATAACCTTCATAGACCCAATCGGGCACTATATCGCTCGTCGCATCCCAGCCAAAGCTATGGGATACCACATTGGACATATCCGATGCACCTTTGTAACCATGATTCATCATAGCTTGAATGAATTTCGGGTTTTGTGTTTCCCCTTGCACAACGCGGCGCAGCTCATCCGACAAGGACCGCATCACAACGCGGCTACGGTCGGTGCTATCCCCCACATAGGCGCGAGGCGCACTGCCCTTTGCAGTCCGCACTGCTGCAATAAGACCACCATGATAGCTATAATAATCGTCTGCACTCAAAATATGCGTTTCTCGATTATCTTCATTTTTAATGGTCACATCCATGGTCGTTAATCGACGTTGGAATAGCCTCATATCCTGAGGAATATCCTTGTGTATGTGAAAGCTACTCCACTTGCTATACACTTGCGCAATATCTTCTACGGATTGCCAGTTTTTGCCTTCTATCAAGGCGCCCACACCTGTGCCATAGGCCTGTGGCGGGTCACCGAAGATACGAAGTCGCGCCTTTTTAGTAGCCAACAAAGGATCCTCACCTTGCTCCACGAGCCAATCTACATCATCGTGAATATGCTTTTTCACATAGTTATCTTCTGTGGACTCATCTAAGTCTGCCACCATTTCCACGGCCTTATCAAGCCAACTAATGGCAGTAGGCATCATATCTCGAATGAGGCCACTGATGCGACCCATTACGTCAATACGAGGCCGTTGTAATTCCTCTAAAGGAATCACCTCTAAGTCTGAAATGCGACCATTGGACTGCCATTTAGGGCGAACGCCCAACATGTAGAGAAACTCACCTAAACACTGACCGTGGCTTCTAGAGTTGCTGCTAGCCCAGAGAATGATACCTACCGTTTCAGGGTACCGTTGTTCGTTTAAGATATAGTCAGCAATGACTTGGTCTGCCAAGTCTATGCCTAGTTGGTAAGCTATCTTCGTAGGTAGTGCACGCTCATCTAAGCCATAGAAGTTCCGTCCCGTAGGCAATACATCAACTTGACCGCTGGAAGGAGCCCCACCAGGGCCGGGTTCAACATATTTTCCCTGCAAGCCCTGCGAAATGGATGTAATCTCATTCTTTGTTTGTCCCTAATTTAGGTATATACTCGCGCACAATGACTGCGGCCAAAGGCGCTAGCCGTTCTGGTACTGTATAATCTGGTGTATTCACCACATACCTTACAAACGCACGCAGTTCGTTCCAAATTTGATCAATGATGTGACTATAACGAATCCCCTCGTCATTTACGTCCCCTGCATGTTGCTCTATATAGGACCAATCATAACCTAATTCTTCGGCTAAGATTTCAAGACCCGATGCAATATCCCCTTGTGGCGTCCGTACAATGGCGGTAATAAATTCCTCTAGCTCTACACCTTCAGGTCCCTGCCCTAAAATGTGCAAGCCATTTCTCATCTGCATATACTTTAGGTCGCTTAACTTTTCATGGACAGCTGTAATAAGATCGTCCATCTCCATTGCAGCGCCTTGTTCTTCATCGATGAGATGACACGCCATGGCTTTCTCTCGAATCACGTTCTCTATATCCGATACACTCTCAGGATGCTCTTGCTCAAAATGACTATGCTCATCGAGTAAGGCTTCTAGTTCTTCAAACTCATCATATAGACCAGCCGTCGTCATCGGTGGCGACAGATGCCCCACTAAACAAGCGGAGCTGCGCCGTTTAGCCTGTATCCCCTCACCTATGATAGTCGTCCAGTAAGGGTAAATATTAGGCAAACTAGAAATGCCTATTTCAGGATAACAACTAGCACTGAGGCCTGCTCCCTTGCCTGGAAGCCATTCTAAGGAGCCATGAGTTCCTACATGGATGACTGCATCCGCTTCAAAGACGTTCCGAACCCAATGGTAGAAGGCCAAGTACTGATGCGGTGGTGGCAAACAGGGATCGTGGTAAATAGCAGATATATTCTCCCCAAAACCACGCGGTGGCTGCACCGTAATCCATAGATTGCCATTGGAGAAACCAGGGATAATAACCTCATCATCGTAGACGAATACATCTCCAGGCGCCGCGCCCCAAGACTCGATCATAGACTTTTGCGTATCTGCTGGCAGCATTTCAAAATACGCTTTGTAATCATCACTACTCAAACGCCCTTCTGCAGAAGCTAAGAGCTCATCAGTGAGCATAGACCTGTCATTCGTCATATGAGATGTGACTATATCCATCAACTCTGCACTCGTTTCTGGCACAGTATCTACGGTATAGCCCTCGTCTTGCATGACCTGTAATAGTCGTCGTACCGATTCAGGTGTATCAAGTCCTGCAGCGGAACCAATATTGGAATTTTTAGGCGGATAGTTATGCAAGATAATAGCTACCTTTCGCTCCGATACTGGAATATGTCGTAATTTAGACCATTTAATGGCCCGCTCTACAATAGCAGCAATGCGTTCTTTTACAGGTAGATACACATAGTGACCACGCTCATCAAAGGTTTGACACGCCACGACGCCACCCTGAATGACGCCATCGAGCTCAGGTTGTGATATAGATAAATTCACGTCCAAAGGCGTCACGCCTTGCGGGTCTGCAGCCCAGGTTTTCTCATCCATGTATATGGTATAGCCCTGAATGATAGGCACATCCTGTAACTTTAATTCCTCCAAAGTTTGCGCCCCTAAGGACTGGTAGGAGAATTTACAAGTATTTATGAGCACATCAAAGGGGAATACATCCTTACCAAAGAGATGATTCATGGACAACTTCATATTCGGAATGCCTACACGAGGATTCGAGCCATACTGCCCATAAAAGATAATCGGATTGTACTGATGTTTATAAATCTCTTCAAACAAGGCCTGTTGGTAATAAATATCCCCCATAATCCATTCGTCGCGATAGAAATACACTGCGATGGACGGCCAATCTGGATTTCCTTCGGCCTCCATGAACTCATCATAGGTTTCGTAGATATTTCCATCACGGCCCATGATGGCTTGCCACGGAATGTGGTCAGGTTCCTCCCATTCGGAGATTGGTTTTGTACTGAAAGCACCATTAATAAGGCGCACATAATTCATGACGCCACTGGTGCGGCGATAGCTTTCAAGACGAATCCGTTGATTTTCGTCTATATTGCGATAGAGAATATCTGTTTTCTTAGGCTCTACCACATCGATCCAATACTTAGGATGATGCACATACAGCCAACGCTCTAGACGTTCTAAAAATGGCGAATCTAAGCCAACCCCCATATTCGTTACGAGAACGACATCTGCAGCGCGTAGGCGGCTTTCAAAATCCTCATCCCAAAGGGGCTGTTTTTTCATATTACAGATGTCCACCTCACCCTGTATCAATTCAGGATAGGTGGCAACGGCCTTTTCTATATATTGGATTTGTTTTCCTAAGTTAGAAATATACATGAGACGACTCATGATCTACCTCCGCGATACTCGTAAAATACCATCCGCCGTAATAGTGTCCATGGCGTAATAACTGCCATTCATTAATTTACATAATTCCTTAGCTAGGCCTAGCTTGATAAAGCCCGTTTCCGTGTCGATAACGATGCAATCTACAGGCAAGGTCCCAAGGATGCGAGCCCATTGTTTGGCCTCTGCTACGGGATCCTCTAAGTCCCCCGACGTAGCACGTCCATCGGTGATACATATAATCTGAATGCGTTCTGCCCGATGGGCACGCAACAATCTATCGCACATGGTGTAGGCCATGCGTAAACCGTGAGCTAATGGCGTTTTACCACCTGTAGGCATAGATGCTAATAGTCGCTCTGCACGCTCTACGCTACGGGTGAACGGCAAATAACACCTCTGCCGACTCCTTGCGAAAGGCAATGAGTCCTACTGAATCACGATGGATATAGGAATCACGCAAGAGGCTCAAAATAGCGGATTTCGTGGCCTCCATGCGATGACGCACCGCCATAGAACCGCTCGCATCCACCACGAATAGTTGATACGCGCCAATGCGCTTTTCTCGGGCCTTGCGACGATAATCTTGAGGCTTTACCACTATAGATAATCCCTTGCTGCCTTGATGCTCTAATTGCTGGGGCTGCGTAGATTGTATTTCTTGTTCCACCTTAACAGCAGCTCGCAACCGTTGGTAGGGTGCTGCCGCTCGCAATGTATCGACTAAGGCCAAGTCCTCAAGAGCATGTTCATCTTGATAGGCTCGAATCATGCGGCCTCGAGTGTCCTTTGTTTTAGTCATGAGGCGACGACCAGAACCCTTACGATACTGGCGGTCTACTGTCTTATATGACTGTAATTTCCAATGAAACATCTGGTTAGCTATACAGGCAACAGTATCAGGCAAGGATACAGAAGATAGCCCGTTAGATACATCAGCATCAGTGTTTCTTGAATCAGAACTATCAGATTCCTTAGGGTTAGCGTCATTAGTGCCGCTAGTTTCTTCTTGATTAGCGTTGCCGAATACATCTTGATTAGACGCTCCATCTTCGGTATCACTGATATCATTATTGGAATTATCTGATTCATTGGGATTAGATTCATCACCATTAGAATCTTCTCCACCCGAATTACTCGAGTTATCTACATCAGAGTCCTCTGCTATTTCAGTATTCTTCTGCAACTGATTTTGGTCGTTTGTACTGCTTCCATTATCCCCTTGTGATGATTGAGATTCTGATGCTTCATCTCGCTTCATACGATGGGGCAAAACATATAAAGCGGCTCGGTCTGCATGGATTGGCTTGCAGTACGAGCTGCCATCAAGAACTGCAAGAGATTTCATAACTTGCAGCAATACGTATTCTGCACCATGCCCTACGGTGCGTGCTTGTAGTGCATAGGATATGGCTAGTGAAAGCATAGCATCCGAAACAGCAATATTCTGAACTCGTTTAGTAGCTATGAGAGATAACATATCTTCAGCTGAAATAACATCTATTGAGCTAGTTTCCCCCTCACATAAGGCATCGTCCAAGTCTGATTGATTATCCCCTGCTATAGATGCATCACCACATAGAATTTCTTCTCGATTTTGTTGCAACACAGCTATACGAGATTCTAGTGTTGGTGCAGCCATAGATACATGCACATCAACGAGTTCCCACTCCGCATCATCTAGTGTTCTATCTTCATGATTGATAGTCATGATGAGCAGTATTTGACGTCGCTTCGCCTCTACTAATAAGGCATGACGAACCTCAGGTGCCAGAACGTGCCCATCATCGACAACCCAACATCGAGTGCTAGTGTCATCTAAAAGACCTGCGGACATAATCATCTGGCCCTGCTCTAGGGATGCTTCAAAATCGATAGTCTCTTGTAATTGTGAATTTTCTACATACACAGGTATCAAACGATAGGGAATATGCCATGCTTCGAGGCACTGGCGAAGGATATAACTTTTACCCACACCAGTACCACCAGAAATAACGAGAGTATGAATCTGATTGTTTACAAGGCCTATTTTGAGGGCCTCTTGTACAGATGTTTCCATAGCTAGCCCTCAAGCACAGCCGTTACCACTGTATCAATGCGGTCTTCATCGTGACCTTGCTCCTCAAATGGCAAACGACGTAAACGATGCTTCAATGCTAATCGTGCTGCTATCTTGAGGTCGCTCTCTGTGATTTGATGGCGACCATGAAAGGCTGCATGTGCACGAGCGGTGTGCATCATCGTAATATCTGGACGATGACCATCAACGCCAACACCAATACTAATGCTTGCAATTTTCAACAATACCTCATCGGTGGGAATGATGCTTGGCAATAATTCACGAGCTTGTAATAAGCGTTCGTGTAATGCTCGTTCCGATTCCGCATAAGACGCTACGAAACTTACCGGGTCGTCGCCAAAGGCAAGACGACGCTTGATAACCTCCATCCGTTGTGCTGGATCATGCTCACCATAGACCATGACGGATAAACCGAAACGATCTAGCAGCTGAGGTCTAAGGTCACCCTCTTCGGGATTCATTGTTCCTACGAGGATAAAACGAGATGGATGAGAGTGGCTCACCCCTTCACGCTCTACCGTATTGACACCCATAGCTGCTACGTCAAGTAAAATATCTACAATATGGTCATCTAATAGATTAACCTCATCTACATAGAGAATGTTTTGATGTGCTGCGTGCAAATGCCTGGCTCAAAAGCTTTCACACCGTCCTGTAGTGCTTTTTCTAAATTGATAGACCCTACAACACGGTCCTCTGTAGCATTGATAGGAAGTTCCACAACAGTCATGGCCGTAGCCCCTGTCTCCATAGGCGGTAATAGGTTCGCCAAAGCACGAACCGCCGTAGATTTGGCAGTACCCTTTTCCCCCTCGATTAACACACCACCGACAGATGGATTTATGGCATTGAGTAACAGGGCTAATTTCATTTCATCTTGGCCCACAATAGCAGTAAATGGATATAACATAAGCCTAACCTCATTTAGGATAGAAACATCTTATCTCAACTCATGATAAAAAATTTTATTTCAACGCAGGATCGATAGACATGTCTGTACTACCACCTGTTTGTTTAAAATCATCAATATTTGTAGTTCCCTTAGGGAATACAAAGATACGTTGTTGTTTAAAGTATGGATCATCGTAGACCGCTGCCGATAGATGGAATGCGTTTCGTAGATTCTCTGCAGTCAGCACTTCACGAGGCGTTCCTACATCAACTATATGACCATCACTAACCAAGACGAGCTTAGTACAATATTTGGCAGCCAATTCTAAATCATGGACGACGATTAGAATCGTTTTGCCTTCGTCACATAATCTACGACCTTCGTGAAAGATATCGTCAGCGTACACTAAATCAAGAGCCGCCGTCGGTTCATCTAGTAATAGCACCTCTGTTTGTTGTGCCAGTGCCTTGGCTAAAAATACCCGCTGTCGCTCACCACCGCTAAGGTTTGTACGGAGCGATGTCTCAGGTGATATACGCCCACCTCTTTCATGGCCTTTTCTACGATAGCTTTATCCTCTGGTCCCTCTTGTTGCCACCATTTCAAATAAGGGTAACGCGCTGTCATCACAATATCAATGGCTTCATAATCAAAGGAAACATTTACAGATTGCTGCATATATGCCACATGATGAGCGATATCCTTATCGCTCATGGAGGCAATGCTTTTACCATCCCATAAAACCTGACCACCAGATGCAGGATAGAGGCCACGTAAAGTTTTTAACAACGTCGTTTTACCAGATCCATTAGGGCCAATAATGCCGACAAATTCACCGCTATCAATAGAGAAGGACGCATCCTTTAGAATAGCTGTTTCCCCTAATGTGACAGATAAGGATTGAACATCTAGTTTCATTAGGCCCCTCCTTTGCTGCGCAAACGATGTAGTAAATATAAGAAATATGGTGCCCCTAAGAGAGCTGTCATGATACCAACACGAATTTCTATAGGTTGTGCTATAACTCGGCCCAATGTATCACAGAATACGAGGAATAATGCCCCCTCCAACAGCTGCCATAGGCAGTAATATGCGATGATCCGGTCCTACTAAGAGGCGGACAATGTGAGGAACCACAAGGCCTACAAAGCCAATAGAACCACTGACACATACAGCAGTAGCGGTAACAACGGATGCAAGGAATAAGAATAGCATACGGTACACCATAACAGGTAAGCCCAATGCCCGTGCCTCTGTGTCACCGAGAACGAGTACATTAAGATGACGACCGAGCATCATCAAAATAACGCTGCCTGTCACGATAGGCCCTACAGCTAGTGCCACATGATCCCAACGACGGAAATCAAGGCCACCAACCATCCAGAATAAGAATTCACGCAACCGGTATTCGTTAATCATCGTCAAAATACCCGATGTAAAAGCACCGAGTAACATGCTCACAGCTACACCAGCGAGCAATAAGGTCGTCGTATCGAGCTTATTATTACGCAAGGTTAAAATAATAGTAATGCCAACGGATACAAAGGCGCCAACAAAGGCAAAGGCAGGCATATAAAACATACCAAGAGATGTTACGCCAAGAGCAATGGCGATCACTGCGCCAAGGGATGCCCCTGCGGATACACCCATAATGCCAGGATCCGCTAATGGGTTGGAGAAAACGCCTTGCATAACGGCACCAGCCAAGGCTAATGCACCACCTACAAGGAGACCAATGATGAGACGTGGCATACGGATAAACCACAATACCGCCTCCTGTTCAGCTGTAATCGGAGCTGTAAAATGAACCGGTATCCCCATACCATTTAAAATACTTTGTATGCCACCACCGATAGGAATCATAATCGTTCCTACATGTAGCGCCAATAGGCTTACAATACATAGCAATCCCCCAATTATGGCAATTGCCATGATTTTTTGTTTCTGTTTAGTCATGAGGATTCCTTTCTAACTGAGGATACACAGTATGCATAATAGCAAGCATAGCTTCACCAATATGCTGATTCATAGTATATAAGTACGCAGCCGGTAAAGGCTTAACGCGATGTTCTTTTATAGCAGGCAGGTTTTGAAAGGCTGGATTATCAAGATACCGACTAGCTAAATTCTTATCCATGCCTTTATAGGATGGAATAAAAATATAATCTGGATCCATAGCCAATACACGCTCATCTCCAAAAGGAGTCCGTGGCGGTAAACCAAGAAGATCAGGTGCATTGTAGATGCTCATATACTTGCACATATCATCAAACAGACTGCCTGTTCCGGTGTACCCATCCATGGATGATACGAAGAGTACGCTTTTGCGTTGATTCAATGGAATAGATGTACCAAGCCGTTTCATCTTTTCTAGTTCACGACGGATTTTCTGCTCGTAAAATTGCCCCTTTTCATCTTCCCCTACAATATGAGCTATGTCCGTCACATTCTTAATGACAGATTCTACCGTAGTACCGGTTGGCACTACAACAGTAGGTATACCCATGTGGCGTAAACCTGCAATGACGTCTGCGCTCGTATAATCAGGTGCTATGACAAGATCTGGCTCCAAGGCAATGATTTTTTCTAATGGATAAGAACTCATAGCAGGTTTAACCAGCTTAGCACGCTTCGCCTCTAAAGAATACTCTTCATAGGTAGATAATGTATTAATACCTACCAAGCGGTCTGGTTCTACAAGGCCTAATAAAATCGTATCCGACGCAGAGGATAATGCTAAAATACGTTTCGGATTCTCTGGCACAGCTACACTAACACCATCATAACTTTCAACATAACGGGTATTTGGAAAAGTCCGCGTTTCATCTTGTGGCCCACATCCGGTTACACCTACAAAAAGGAGTACCATCAGACATATAAGATACACAATGCTCTTGTTCATGATGATACTCCTTGTATAGTTCTAATACAGACTTATAGTAATCTAGAATTTTTGAGTGTAGCTAAGCTGATAGTTGAATGGCTCATCCCAGTATTCCCAATCCCCGTTGGAAATAACATTGTGACGATTCAACAAGTTACGCGCATCGAGTCGTATAGAAGAGTTTTCATTGAACTGATACCCTACATACGCATTCCACGCTACAAGATTTGGATTGATGCCGCCATCGCGGTTCTTCATCCGTTTTGTTACAAAGTTTATACTAGATCCAGCTGTCCAAGTGGAACTATTGTAATGAATGCCCCCTGTAAATTGTAATTTTGGATTAGCTTGTTTCCAATAATCTTTTATCGATTTCCATTTGTTTTGGATTCGAATACGCTGCACCCACAGTTACTTTCAAGCGATCTGTTAATTTACGGCCATATTGCGCCTCAACGCCAACATTTCTAAAACGGCCACCATTAACGCGAATCGTCATTTTACCATTGCTATCTGGTTTCCAAGAGAAGAAATTCTTGAAATCCATATAGAATGCAGCCACCTTCCAACTATCTTTATTGGTAATGTGCTTGTAACCCAATTCATAGTTCCAACCTTCTTCAGGTTTTAAATTACGACCGCTAACCGATTGATATTGTCGGTTTACTGTTTTAAATGTATCGCTTAGATTAGGCATGGTGAAAGCTTTGCCTACATTCATATATACAGAAGATTCTTTATTAATACGGTGATTCAATTGGAACTGTGGTGTCAACACATGTTGATTCTTCACAGGGTCCTTAATATCCGTATAACGTAAGCCTAGAATAGTAGTCCATTTTGGATTGATTTGATAGGAATAACTACCATAAAGAGCTAAGCTATGACGATGAGGATTTGCATAGACGGGACCTGATGTAGTGCGGTACGTTTCACGTTTACCCAATACACCGGCAATTAAATAGTCCTTTCCACCTCGGAAATCCCATTCGTGTTGCACATCAAAACCATATTGGCGAGCAATATAGTTACTATCATTAGATGTATAGGATGGAAGACTATGTTTACGATTTTTCCCTTCAAATCTCGATCATTATAGAAGAGTGTGCCCGTCGTATTTCCATCCTTATAAATCAAGGACGCATTGTTCTTAGAATCATCATATGCATATGTTGTAGAGTGGCGATTGCGATTCGTCGCATTGCTTTCAGTACTCAACTGAGCATAGGCCGACTTACCTTCAAAGCGGCTAAAGTTCAATGTTACCTTGTCGCTCAATTTGCCGCTCATAAATATACCTATGGAATTCCCCTTATCCCGTGCTGTATAGTATTCATACCCACGAGGGTGATCCACGGAATCTGTACGAACTGGTGTAGACGGATCTTGTTTACCAAAGAATCCCCGTTCTATACCAATTAAGAAACGCGGCGTGCCGTAGTTGATTTTATAGGTTTGACTACCCATATTGCCTACCCCAATAGTAGCAGAGCCACCTTCTTTAGTAGGTGTTTTAGTAATGACATTAACAACGCCGCTCATCGCATCAGAACCATATAAAGCAGAAGCAGCGCCTTTCAACACTTCGATACGGGCGATAGAACCTGTTGGAATAGAGCTAAGACCACCCTTACCATTAAGGTTCATCGGTACGCCATTGACGAGAATGAGTGAACCTCGTTCTAATCCACGAATATTGACCCGACTATCCATTGCACCATATTCAAGGCCAGACGCACCATAGGAGAAAGATGTAATACCAGGCACCATGTTCACCGCATCAAAGGCATTTTTAGCACCGCTATTCATGATATCTTTGTCCGTAATAACATCCATCGCTGCCGGCGTATCTAGGTTTAACAATACCATCCGATTAGCTGTTACATTAATGACATGACTTTCAGATGCGCCATTTGCTTCAGTAGATGCTACCGTAGTAGGAGTATCTGTGGTAGCCGTTACATCCGCTGCATATGCATGCACAGATAATCCCATCAAAGCCAATCCTATAAGTACAGAAGTCCGTCGTTTCTTAAGATTGTTCATAACAAATCCCTCGTAATACACACTAATTATTCATAAAAACTACATAATTGTATTATTACACATTTAAAAGGGCTACACAAAACCCATACCCCCTATTAGTACTGGATTTTATATAAAGCTCTACAAATAAATATTAGAATTTTTGTGTATAACTCAATTCATATGTGAATGGATCACCCCAGTATTCATAATCCCCATTGGTGATAACGTTGTGACGGTCTAACAAATTGCGTGCATCTAGACGAAGTGTTGCATCCTTATTGAAATGATAGCCCACATAAGCGTTCCAAAGGGCAATATTAGGGTTTAAGCCACCATCTCGATTGCGCAACCGTTGGTAACAAAGCTAAAGGATGTGCCTGCTTCCCAGGTTGGGCTTTCATAGCGAATGCCTGTAGTGAATTGCAATTTAGGGGCTGCTTGTTTCCAGTAATTTTCATTCATTTCCTTTTGTCGTGGATTAGAATAGGAACCACTCACGTTCAATTTGAGGCGGTCAGATAAACGTCTACCATATTCGGCTTCGATGCCCACGTTGCGGAATTTCCCGCCATTTACGCGCACCAAAGGTCGACCATTTGCATCCGGTTGCCATTGGAAGAAGTTTTTGAAATCCATATAGAACACATCAACCTTCCAATCATCCTTTTTGTTAATCCGCTTGTACCCAATTTCATAGTTCCAACCCTCTTCTGGTTTGAGGTTTTTACTGCTTACCGCTGTATACCGACGGCTAACGCTGCGGAATGTATCGCTCAAGCTAGGCATTGTGAAAGCTTTCCCTACGTTCACATACATGGAAGATTGTTTATTGATGGAGTGCAATAATTGGAATTGAGGGGTCAACACATGTTGATCCTTGATTGGATCATCGATTACGGTGTAACGCAAGCCCAAAATGGATGTCCATTTAGGGTTAATTTCATAAGAATAACTACCATACACAGCATAACTATTACGTTTAGGATGAACGTACACAGGAACAGCCGTTGCATGATAGATTTCTTGTTTACCTGTAACACCTGCGATTAAATAGTCCTTACCATCTCTAAAGTCCCATTCATGCTGTACATCAAAACCATATTGACGTGCGCGATAGCTTGTTTCAGTCGCCTTAGCTTGGGACGTATTGTGCACCCGGCTCGTACCACGCATCGTACGGTCATTATAGAACAAGGTTCCTGTAGTACCCTTGTCCTTATAAATTAAGGAAGCATTATTGCGATCATCCTTATAATGATACGTCGTAGAATGTCTTGCTTGATTAACCGGATTTGTTTCCGTACTGATTAGACCAAAGGACGATTTACTTTTCAGCACGATTAAAAATTCAATGTTACCTTATCTGAAAGCTTACCACTCATAAAGAGCCCCAACGAATTGCCCTTGTTGCGAGTACTATAGTAATCGTAGTGTTTAGTACCTGCATAGTCGTAGCGAATCGGTGTGGATGGGTCCTGTGTACCCCAATATTTTCTATCAATACCAACGATGAATTTATCTGTACCATAAGACACATCAAAACGTTTAGACCCACGATTACCTACAGCAACTGTAGCAGAGCCACCCTCTGTAGATGGAGTCTTGGTAATAACGTTAATAACACCACCTAATGCCTCTGCACCATACAATGTAGAAGCAGCTCCTTTCACTACTTCAATACGTTTTATGGCACTCGTAGGAATAGAGCCGAGTCCACCTTTGCCATTGAGGTTCATAGGCACGCCATTTACAAGAACAAGGGCACCACGGTCAAGGCCTCGAATATTCGTACGGCTATCCATGCCACCAAAATCGGCACCGCCGGCACCATAAGAATTTATTGTTACCCCTGGTACGGTCGCCACCGCATCAAAAGCAGTGGTAGCACCAGTATTTTTTAAATCCTCAGGTGTAATTACATTCATCGCTACAGGTGTGTCCAAATCTAGGAGGGCTGTGCGATTAGCGGTAACATTGATGGTAATATCTTCTTCATTGTTATTCGTTGTTACATTCGCTGCATAACCATTAACAGCTATACTAAGCAATGTCATCAATGTAGCTATATACACACGTTTATTAACTTTTTTCATCATCCTATACCTCTATCTAACCACTAACTATATAACTGCAAGTCCTTTTAATTGTTACATACATATAGGAGGTATGCAAATAACCCATACCCCCTATATGTATATTATTCCATATTATATATAATGTTCAATCGTCCATCCGGTAAGGTCTGAACCATAGCAGATACACCGTAAATATGGTGTATAGTGTCTGACGACAAAACGTCTTGAGGTGTGCCACTACATACAATATGACCATCTTTTAATGCAATAATGCGGTCACAATAAATAGCTGCCAAATTTAAATCATGAATGGCAGACACAACTGTCGCATCTAATCGTTTGACAATAGTCATCAATTCAAGCTGATACTTAATATCTAAGTGGTTCGTAGGTTCATCTAACACTAAACATTCTGTACGTTGAGCAAGCGCACGAGCCAAGATAACACGTTGCTGCTCACCACCCGACAATGTATTAAAATTGCGACTTTCAAAATCACTAAGACCTACTTGGGCCAACGCATGACGTGCGATTTCATAGTCGTCAATTTGATCTCGGTCGAGCAAGCCCTTATAAGGGGAACGGCCCATGAGGACCATCTCAAGAACAGAGAAATCAAAGTTCACCGTACTATGCTGCGCTACTACGGCCATTTTTAAGGCCGTATCACGATGACTCAAATCACTCAGTTCTGTGCCGTCAAAGAAAATCTTGCCACCATTAGGTTGTAACACGCGGTATAAGCATTTTAAAAATGTACTTTTACCACTGCCATTAGGGCCTATAATCCCCACAAACTCCTTGTCTCGTATATCTAGTGAAATGTCGTGAAGAATAGCTTTTGAGCCAAAGGCGACTTGGATATCATTTGTTTGAATATTCATTATTCCCCTCCAAATCCATAATTCTTACGCACTAACATATACACAAAGGTTGGTGCACCGATGAGAGAAATGAGAATACCGATTGGCAACTCTGCATGAGGAATGATGCAGCGACAAAGGCCATCAGCGATAACGAGGAAAATACTACCACATAGCGCACTAAATGGAATTAATGTCCAGTGATTAGTACCGATTGTCATGCGCACAAGATGAGGAATCAAAAGACCTACAAAACCTATCATCCCTGCCGCGTACACCACAAAGCCGATGATAAGAGAGCTAATAATCAAATAGACTTGGCGATAGGTATGTAAATCACGACCTAATGTTATGGCTACTTCATCACCGAGAAGCATCATGTTGAGGATTCGGCTTTGAGACCAGAAGAAAATAATGCTTACAAGAACAACAACGGCAATAAAAGGCAACATATCCCATTTAGCACCTGCAAAACTCCCCATCAACCAATACGTAATCGTTTGGATGCCTTCCTTGTCGTCTGCCAAATAGACCACAAAGCTAGAGAAGGAACTACACACGGCACTTAATGCTAAGCCTCCTAAAATCAATTTCACTGAATTTGGTCGGCCCCCTAGATTAGAGATAAACAATACGCCAAAGGAAATCGCCATGGCACCAATAAAGGCCATAACGCCTACGAAGTTTTCCCCAAACATCACGCCTATGCCAAATAAAATGGCTACCGTAGCACCGAGGGATGCACCTGAGGAAATCCCCAAAATATAAGGGTCCGCTAGGGGGTTCTTGACGATAGCTTGCATGATAACCCCAGATACGGCTAGGCCTGCTCCGATAATGGCAGCCATCAACAAGCGAGGCATTCTAAGTAGCCATATAATGGTCTGTTCTGGGCCATTCATAGGATCATCAATAGCTAATGGACTTGAAAATTGATTCATTACAATATTAAAAATTTGAGAAAGTGAAAACTGTACTGTACCAACAGAAAGTCCCCATAGAATGGCTACTGCTAGCACCCCTATGAGGACAAATCCGCCAGCAGTATATCCAATACGTTTTAGCATACTGCTCCTTATTAATGAATTAAATCTGGTACCCCTTCTGGATAGAGGTTAGGGTATAACCCATGTGATACGATGTCGATACCATCGGATAAGCGAATACCTGGACTATATACAGCCAGCAATGGCAAGAAATAAACTCGTTTGTTGCGCAACGCATTAACACCTTGCAAGGCAGGTTGCTGTAATACATAGTTCATAATCGTATCCGCCTGGCTATATTCACCATCCGATACGATTAAGAAAATAACATCTGGGTTTTGTTCTACTACATCCTCCATACTAATAGATGGTGTATCCGTATCAATAATATCTGCATGAAGTGTATCCCCAATATTACCAGCTAAAGTTTTATGACCATATAAACGGAAATGTTTACCTTCCAACTCAACAAACAAAGCCTTTGGCGGTTTTTCATGCGCCGTTCGTGCTACTGTATAATTTACAGATTGTTGCATTTCACTTATAATACGCTCTGCTTCTATATCACGATGAAAGATACGCCCCAAATCACGTATATACTTATATTCCATATCCATAGTTAGTGCCGACTGTGCCCCTAACGAGGATTCGGCGATATACACATTAGCTTGGCGAGGCTGCCAAAATGAAGGAGGACGCAACCCTTTATTCGTAAAGGTTGAGCGCCAGCCTACGAGCAAATCTGGTTTCATCATCAATACAGATTCCAAGTTAAAATATTGCATATCCTTGTACGGAATTTTATCATACGCTTCGCGATATTCTGGACGCACATACTTGCGATTTGGTATTCCCATACCCGCAACAATTCTATCGCCTTCGCCAAGAGCAATGATGGTTTCTATGGAATTCTGCCACACCGCCACAACACGCTCAGGTACCGCTGTGTACGTACTTTCAAAAGGCTCTCCACGGCGAACATAGGACTCAATTGTCACTGGCGGCTGCAATTCGATATGAGGAGGCGTAGACTGCCCCCGCTCAACAGTTACCTGCTGAGGGACCACAGCCTACGCACAATAATAGACATAGTATTAATACGCTAAATCTAATCATTAGAATTTATATTTCGCCCCAATCATAAAGGAACGCGCTGGCATAGCCGCACTACCACGACCATTATAAGCACTATAACTTGTTTCATAAGCGCGGTTAAGTACGTTATTAACTACGATATACGCAGTTAAATCCTTCGTAACATTGTAATTTAGATTCCAGTCAACGATGAGGAATTGTCTATGAGTAAATGCATAATCACTATTGCCTGTGTACCAGTTAAATAACAATCCGGAGTAGAGCTTTATTATCATAGGATACATTCAAGGAATAATGATTTTGCGGACGCAAGCTATTGATAGCCACGTTGATATCATCACTATTGTTATAACCCCAGTTTGGATCAAGCACCCAACCACCTTTAGATAGCCATTTGTCCTTCATGTGAGAATAGGACGCACTCATCGTAACATGTTTGTTTAATTTGTGGTCTACAGTAATATTGAAAGATTGTTTATTTTCTTTCGCATTAACTGCTGTTTCTTCAAAGTCACCAGATGTAGCATTCCAAATTGGCAGCGTGGCAATAGCATTTTTCATATGTGTGTAATCGTAGTGAACAGCTACTGTGGTATTATTATTTTTACCAAAATTATGTTGTACGCCGAATGTGAAAGCATCACCTTTTTCATCTTGCAATGGAGTATTAAATACACCATCCACAGATGTATAATCACCTTGTTTTAATGGTCTCATGATATGAGTCCAACCTGCATACATGCTTGTGTTTTTATTAAATTTAATTTGACCATGTAAGCTAGGTGTTAAGGAGCTAATACTACCTTTACCTTGGGAATCACCACTGCCAGAACCTTGATAGCTACCATAATTTACATAGCGCAATGCTGGGGTTAATTCTACATTGTTGCCAATGTAAATCTTATCTTGCAAATATGCATACAATGTATTACGACGAACATCAGAAGATTTTAGAACCCCATTACGCAAAGACTTAGTGTTCAATTGAGAACGGCTATAATCAATATTAGCAATGATATCGTGTTTATCTAATTGACGAGTCCATTGAACCTCTATGCCATTCTTAGTTTCTTTGTACCAGCTTGTTGGGCTACCAGCCATACCACCAGTATCAGCAATCCATTGACGGAGTGCATCTTTATTATCTGGGAATGGAGCTAAATTAGCATCTACCCAAGCATTAAATTGCTCAACTGTTGTCCCCTGTTGGGAATGCAGCTTCATAAGCTGCACGTGCAGCAGCTGGTGTACCTCGCGTCCAAGCGTATTTATCGCGGCCTTCATAACGATGATCTAAGCGATACAATCTTACAAAGCTTTCCAATTGACCTTGGCGATCAAAGGTATATTTCAAATCTGTATCTAAGTTTTTTTAAACTTACTATAGGAGCCATAATTACCATCTAGAGCATATAGATTATGATATCCAGGATTTTTTTAGAGTCTCCATATAGCTTAGGGGCACCTGCTATTAAGTGATGATTTGCATCAACTTGACCTACAGCAGCATTAAAGATAATGCGACGCCAATCTTCTTGGTTCCAATATTTACGGCTTGGTGTAGAAATAGGATATCCATCATAACCTTTTTTATAGTTTACAGAGAACTGCAAATTTTGCTTCTTATTAAAATCATGGTCAATTCGAGCATTAAAGCCTTCTTCTTTCCACTTAGAACCAGTAAGCGTAGCTACTTCACCAGTATCACCGTCTTTATATTTTGTGTCTTGAGACATAGTGCGCGTAGCTGTCACAAAATAACCAGTAGAAGCATTTTTACCAGCTGTCCCTTGAACTGTTAAGTTGTAGCTGTGTTTATTCCAGCTGCCTGTTGCTAAATCAACAGAGCCATTGAAATCGCCTTTACCACGGCGTGTAATGATATTAATAACACCGCCTGTCGCATCAGATCCATATTGAGAAGCACCAGGGCCTTTGACAACCTCAATTTTATCAATGGCATCCATATTCGTTACTTCATCAATATTAACGCCTGTAGACTTAGACCCTCTTTCAGAGCTATCACCCAAACGGCCAGATGTAATATTATCGATACGACGACCATCGACAAGTACTACTACTCGAGAATCACCATTGATGGACACACCATTGTTATAGAATTGGTATCCATACTCGCCACCACGGTAGCCAGGGTTTGGAATGTAACGCCTGGTACGCGTTTAATCGCTTCTGTTACATCACGGTAATGACGCTTTTCAATTTCCTCACGGGTAATAACCTTTACGTCACCGCCTGTACGATAATAGGATTGCTCTGTAATAGTATTACCATACTCATCCTTTGCAGAATCTGCAGTAACATTAATATTATGCACCTCATAACCTTTAAAATTTTCATCGTACGCATACGCTTGATATGTGCCTAGCGCTAATGTGACAGCAATTGCTGTGGATAAAAGATGACGTTTTTTCATAAAGCCTCCAAATACACACAAATAAATACATATATTAATAAACAGTAGCCTACACTAATAGCTACAATTTATTGACCCATTATAGATTCACACATTTTGAGAGCTAACACATGTTAGCCATATATTACTTAATTCAGATTGTAGCTAACATTCACCTCAATCGTTACAGAATGTCCAGTGGTGTTCTCAATACCACCAGAACTAGAAACAAGGCTATATGCCGCATCATCTAGAATACTTGAACCACTACTGCCCGTCTTTGAAGCAGATACAAAATTACCATCACTATCAAAGGTAACATCAAAAGAAACAGTCCCTGTAATACCACGTCGTACCGCTTGTTGTGGCATAACTTTATTACTTTCTACACGTGCAATATAACCAGCACTGCTATAGGACCCTGAACCTTCCGTATCACTAGTCCCAGGATTGCCGCCCTGTGTACCAGGGCCGTCATTTGCTATTCCACCATTGCCAACGGGGCCACCACCCGGGCCTGTTGTATCACCATCGCCGGGAACACCTACAGGATTATCTGTATTCCCATGTAGATTTACACTAGCCGTTTCATTGCCACCTAGATAAGGGTTAAGATTTGCAAGCCTGGTGTCGGTTTTCCCGATAAATCCGGTAATACACTACCCGACTTACCGCCCGCAGCATTTTCTTTATCATCAGAGACAATTTTCTCTTGCTCTTTCTTCTCCTGCTCAGGAGGTTCCGGCTGCACCATGTCAAGATTGATGACCAAATCTTTCTTTGGCGTTTCTGGTGGTTTTAAATGGCCGAACCAATCGCCTACAACACCCCAGTATGCTAAATTGACCACCAATGCAGCGATAAAAGGAATGCCATATCGTTTACTCACCATATGATCACTTCCGTTCTGTCGCTACGCTGACAAATCGAGCACCACTCATCTTTAGATTATCCAAAATGCTAATAACATCCTTATACGCAATATCTTCAGATGCACGGACGATAAAAGCCTGTTGTGGTTCCTTCGCAACGATGCCTTGAATTTCATTGCCCAAATCATCAGGTCTAATTTCACGTTCGTTCAAATACATCTTATGAGTAGCTGTGAGCGAAATCGTAATCGGCTCAATTGTTTTTGCCGTTGATGCAGAGGCCTTTGGCAAATTGAGCGGAATTTGTTCCTCTGTATTCATATATAACGTACTCATCATGAAAAATACGAGCAAGAAAAATACAATATCGATCATAGGTATAATCATGATGGTAGGTTCTTTTTGTATCCCTACTGAACTACGTTTCATCGTTGACTCCTAATATATAAATCCAAGATAGAACCTAAGCGTTGTTCCAATTTTGCAATATCATAATTTACTTGACTTGTGCACCAGCTGTGGATAGCTAATGCTACGATGGCTACTGAAAGCCCTGTTGCCGTTGCAATCAACGCTTCGGATACACCACCAGTAATAACAGTAGGGGCACCGATATCGCCACCAACAGCAGCGAATGAGCGAATCATACCGACTACAGTACCCAATAGACCTAGTAATGGAGCCATAGTAACCATCATGCTGAGCCAGTTAAGACCGCGTTTTAAACGTTCATCCATATAACCCTACTACATCGTGAAGGCGGTTTTCCAAGCCTTCAAAAGTTATATACGGAATCTACAATCGGTGTTACAAATTGACTAAGTGCATCATCATTATTCTTAATCGCTTGTTCTAATGCAATCCAATCATTCGCATTACGACCTGCTTCAATGCTAGACGACAATTGTTGAATTTCACTGTCAATGCGACGATACATACGAATTCGCTCAAATAAAATCGTACATGCTGCCAACATAAATAAAACTAGCGGATACATGACTACGCCACCCGCATTAAAAAGATGAATTGCATACTCCATAATAACCTCCTCAAACTTATAATTATAAATTTGTACTCTACTGCGTATAAAACACAAATGCAATCTGTATTAATCGTTATATTACGATTAATACTAAGTTATTTTATTATTTCATAAACAAATACGTAGCACAATAAACCTATACCCTGTATAGGTATGTTGTTTTACTGTATGTATTCTTATAATTACTAATTTCTCTATTGAATACATACATTTGTCTATTATATAAAAACACTAATAATTCTCATGCTAAAAATTATTTATCTGCTCTCAATACATATAAACAAAGCAGTCTATAGAAATGTTTTCTATAGACTGCCTATACAGATAATATCTAAATTCTTAGCATACTAAGAGGCTGAACATAACACCTCTATCAAGTACATATTTATTAATTCTATACAATTTTATGAATATTATTCATACCTGCATAACCATTCGTTTAAACTATCCTATGACACCGTTATATCATCATAATAAAACTTATGTATGTGCATCCTCTCGCTACGAAATAATGATACATGAAACAATATCTTGCCTATCAATACACTATCTTGCATACACCACTTGAGCTATTGTATAAATACCTCGTCCAATATGGTAACTCTTGGCCAACAGGGCATCCGTAGACACGATGGCTACCTTTTTGTTTTTAATAGCTTTCAAATTTGCCAATACAGGGTCATTATAGTAATTGGCATAGATGGCATCGCGATTATAATCCGGTGCATGTATGTCCATCGGTACAATGATAACATCAGGGATCGGCCTTGATAAGGTCTGCCTTTGTACCAAAGTTAGATTGTTTCACTCCGCTCTTAGCAGCTGCATTATCTACGCCCACATAGGTGAGCATATCGGCGATCAAGGTTTTCGGTTTACCATATAATCCGTTTTCATTATACACAGCAACGGTCTGCTTTGGATCGTCGCGGTGCGCAAAACGAAGCGATTCTGTATCGCGGATGTAGTTCATCATCGTCGCTATGAGGCTGTCCGCCTTGCTTTCACGGCCTAGTAATTTACCTACATTGCGCGTCTGGTCCTCTACGTCTTTCACAGTCGCAGGCGCTCTTAATAATGCTACCTTAACGCCCTTTCTCGCAACGGACTAACGAGTTCTATGGATTCAGCGCCATCTTCAATGATAACAATATCCGGCTTTAACGCCACAATAGCATTCACATCAGGCGCCACCCGTTGCTTAACGGTATTAGTTACTTGATACGGTGCTACGGTAGTAGCCACTACAGAATCACCGGCCAGTTCGCTCACCAAATCCGCCACATTAGGCCCTACGGCGACGATACGCTCTGCCTTATGATCTAATGTAACTGTTGTGCTGGTTCCATCCACCATCATATAGTGCCCGTGAGAGCTTAATATGCCGAATAGGCCCCCACTTGTAAAGTTTTGCCAAGAACGGTACATACCAAAAGCTGCTACCACCAGCCCCACAATACAAATAGCCAAAACAATCATCAAACGACGTAATTGCATAAGCTCTCCTCCTATGCTTTCAAAAAAATCTCATCATGCAATACACTGTAAACTAGCAGCAACAATATAAGACCTATATCGCTAATTAGCTGGCACACTTTGGTATTTTACATAATTCTTATACGACCAATCGCCATACAACCATTTCGACATCTGTTCCATTTCATAATACATCCACGACGAATAGCTCATGATGTGCATGTCATTAATAGGATACACATAGCCCTTTTTCACAGCTGTTACATTCTGTAGCTCCGGATCATGCATAATGGCATCTATATCCTGCTTATACTCAGGTTGTTTGACCGAATATATGGTAGGCACAAAAATAACATCAGGATTGATGCGAATCAAATCCGCTTTTGTGCCCATGTTTTCTTGCATGTTGAAAGTAGGATAGCTCGCCCGATAATCCCAAACATCAGATAGAACATTAGGATCCTTACCACGCTCTATGATTTTCAAGTTACCTGCACCATCGATGCCATGAATCATTTCAATCATATCCCGAAATACACCAGAGCGATACACACCATGCGTGGGATTATACAAAGCAATCACTGGTTTCACATCATTTTTATGAGACTCCACCTGTTTTTTGACATGCATAACAGAACTATTAATCGAAGATTCTGCACTTGTACTGTTAAATAGCTTAGCCACTTGCTTCGTATTAAGGGTTACATCCTTTAAACTATCTTTCAGCGTATAAATAAATACAGGAATACCGGCGGCACGCAACGATGCCACTAATCCCGGCGGCGTCGTTTCCGGTGCGATAACCACATCCGGTTCATAGGCTTTTATAGACTCCACCGTAGTCTGTGCACGGCCCTTTATCTCTGTACTAGAGACATAAGGAGACCCATCGGTGGCCACAACATAGGGCTCACCAGCAGCACCAACCAAGTCCACCGTTCCGGTTCCCAAGGTAACGACGCGGCGCACATAATCCGGCACGACCATCTCTGTATGTTGACTATCTTGAATCTTTCGGTGATTCGCAGCCGTTAACATCCGACCTATCACGCCATGCCTCGGTATAACATCGCCTAACAACTCTGGCGCCATCCCAATAACTAAACCTATGGCAATACAAATACCCATCACTATATATGGTAGTACAATCCATTTTATCTTCTTCATAAGCGGTCTCTCTCCGTATATCACTTACGAGTCATACGATTTCTTTAGTAAACTACAACCAAAAGTATGTCACCATCGTATTATATTCTTATTTAAATGAGATCTTGTTTAATTATTTCTTACTAGATTTTTTCTTATTAGGTTTTGCTGCTTGTTTGCCTTTCGCAGGACCTGCGGCTTTCACAAAGGAATTATTCAAATTGGTAGCTACCATAAGGGCCACATCAGCATTAGGAGTTGTGACAATAGAACGACCTGCCACGGTCACAGTAGGTCCATCATAAGATGCACCACCTGACTGAATTTGACCATTATGGTACAAGCGCGCCAATTTACCAGCCATGAAATAAGCTCGTTCTTCGCCCGTATAACGACCGCTATTGGCAGGGCTATAGATATTCATGCCATTCACAAATACCGCGCCATTATCGACCGTAACGTGATTGCCAGAATACGTATACATGCGATCAATATTGTCCTTTACACGGCTGCTCGTCTTAGGATGATTATTAGGGCTAAATACTTGGTTCAAACCTTCACGGTACAAATCACCATATTTATTACGAAGCACCGCCATAGATGCAGCAGCAGCCCCCACATTATATGGAGACTCACTCAAGATCTTAAAGCCCAATTCGTCAGCTGCCTTTTCTTGGCCCATCGTGAATACTTGGTTCTCCATGTAATTACCAGCAATATTGGACAAAATAGCCGCATTACCGCCACCGCCAGCAGCAAGGCTCACCGCTGTAGATAAACCTACTTGCTTCTTGAGACCATTGACAATGTCCTTATGCTCGCCATGAGAAATTTCATGAGCCATAACATAAGCGAGCTCATCATCATCTAATAGATCCAAAGCGCCCTTGTTAACAGACATCACGCGACCAACCGTAGCGAATGCATTGAACTCATCACTAGGATTTGCGTACACCACATACGAACGCTTGACGCTAGGCGAAGCCTCTAAGGTCTTCATGATACGTTGCACCCGTGCTTGGGCTGCACTATCCTCTAAATAGCCAGTTTGTTTCTTTGCACGAGCTAAACTTTGTTCTTGGCCTTCCTTAGAATTATCCATTTTATTGAAAGCCGTAGATACATATGCATACGCCACTGCACCACCAATTAACGTTTGTGCAGCCCCCGCAGAAGCAGCCTCTACCGTTGTTGGTACTACGGCAACTGTTGTTAATGAAAGCCCCATCACGGCAGCTAGTACCAAAGATTTAATTTTCTTATTCATATTTGAACCTCTCATTGTCTCTCAAAATAAACGCGTTCTATTCTCTCGTTATCTCTCAAAATAAACGTGTGCTATTCTCTCATTATCTCACAACATAAATGCGCCATAGGAACACAAAGATTTCTAATAATTCAATTCATCGGCGAGTTCAATGGCCACCTTATCATCTTAAGCAATAGATTCCTAATTATTGGATTCACCAACAAGCTCAATAGCCACCTTACCATCTTTAGATACAGCGCCACCATGAGTATACCCAACAACATCAAATCCAGCTGCTGCGCATTGGCGAGCTATGCTTTCATAATTGTCATTCTTACCACGCGTACACGTTGAAAGATGAATAGTAGTAACGCCATTTTTCTTGAAAGAAGCCAATTTCTTCTCCAAATCGCCACCGCTATGGGTAAAACCAACTAGCTCAGTATCCTCATCTGCATAGCGCTCAAAAGAATCCACTTTATTCATATATGCCTTAAGACAACCACCGCAAGAACAACGTTGCATCGTGTCTTCGTTCACAAGAACTGCAATCTTCTTAGACATAAACCCTCCTTAGGTAACATACATAATATTATGCATATTATATCACACCAAATTGATAAAAATTATGAATACAGAAAATATAGAATATATATCATTAAAGTTTGTGCCCTTATGCTCATTAAATTATTGCGCTACAAAATGTAAAAGAAAAGAGTTATAGTTGAACTAATATATGCTATCGGTTTGAACCAATATATGCTATCATAAAGAAAGAAGGGTGATTAATGGAAAAGCCGAAGTTTGAGTTTTATACAAGACCTAATGGTCATAATGAATTCCTTGAGTTTTATAACAATCTTCCACTAAAAGATCAACAGAAACTTTTAGCCACAATCAATAGGATAGAAAAGGATGGTTTACTTATAGCTCAGAGACTTGAGTTAGTGAAAAAATTGGACTATGAAATATACGAAATACGCTCAAAGCATTCTAACAATATCCAAAGAGCCCTATATTTTCATGTAAATCATAATAAATATATCGTGACACATGGTTTTACAAAGAAAACTCAGAAAACACCAAGTCGAGAAATACAGCGAGCTAAAGTTATTAAAAAGGAATATGAGGAGGAGCAATATGCCAACAATAAAATTTGATGAATTTTTAGCAGAGCAACGGAAAAATCCTGCTTTTGAAAATGGCTTTTTAAAAGAAGATGCTAAATTAGAAAATGCAATTGCACTATTAAGAGCACGTGAGAATGCAGGGCTAAGCCAACGTGAATTAGCAGAACGTTCTGGTGTCCCACAGTCTACCATTGCTAGAATAGAACGTGGTTATAATACAAGTATTGATACACTTAGCAAAATCGCTTTCGCATTAAATAAGAGAGTGAAAATAAGTTTTATATAATAATAGCCCCTATCATACTAATTATGATAGGGGCTATCGTATTTATATTGCATTATATTGTAATACTATATCAAATCTTGTGGAGTAAGATTTATATACGTATTACATAATATCTTCTTCACGACCGAATTTACCATTTTTGTATTCCCCATAAGCGAGGATAAGCTCTGTTTTATTTGTCATAAATTCTCAGAAATAGAGATCCATGAATTAGGTTGAAGTTTTAATTTGTAAATATTCATCGGTGTATGGGATTTAGCAGGACCTGTTATATGTCTGAAAGCACCGGTGTAAACAATAGCATCGATTGTTTCATCAAGAGATTGATACCGCCCCATTGTGGTAGCAGGTATATATTGATATGCAGGTGTATCGTTTATGACGTTCAGGTAGATTTATCCATAATTGTAAAGCATGGAACAAACGTCCCCGCTTTGCATATTCTTTTTCATGAAATTCTTTGTGCAAAACACCACTAGCTGCAGTCATCCATTGCACATCACCAGAGTGAATAACACCACTATTACCAGCTGCATCTTTATGCCCAATGGAGCCGGAAAAAGAAAATGTTACCGTTTCAAAGCCTTTATGGGGATGTGGAGTGACACCTGTATCAAAAGGACTAGCCTCAAAATAATATGGCTCGTTATAGTCGAGTAACAAAAATGGAGACATACGATCAAGCATAGGTGACTCATCGCCATCAGGGAAGTACTGACGTGCTCTAAATCCATTGCCTACCCAATGAATATCAGGAGCTTTAATAATTCTTTCAATTGTTCTTACAGGATTCATTCTATCACCTCTTAATCGAACAGGATTTATAATAGTTGTATTATATATGAATAGTTGCTCATATATCTTAATGCTATTATATCTAATTTTTTCAATATGTCAAGGGTGGGCTATTAGAATAGTAAAGACGGACTAGGAGGATAGGAAGCCATACAACAAAAAAAGACACACCCTAAGGTGTGCCTTTTAGCTTAATCAGCGACTTCCTATCCTCCCAGGCCGTCTCCAGCCAAGTACTTTCGGCGTTTACGAGCTTAACTACTGTGTTCGAGATGGGAACAGGTGGACCCTCGTAGCTATCGCCACTGAATCTGTCAGAGTTTGTACTCTGAAAACCACATAGAAGGTATATATATTTGTTGCACATATTTCTGCTTATTGTTTAAGTAAAGCCCTCGATCTATTAGTACCAGTCAGCTCCAAACCTCACGGTTCTTCCACACCTGGCCTATCAACCATGTCGTCTACATGGGATCTTACTAGCTTATGCTATGAGAAACCTCATCTCAAGGCTGGTTTCACGCTTAGATGCTTTCAGCGTTTATCCGTCCCGAACGTAGCTACCCAACTGTACCCTTGGCAGGATAATTGGTACACCAGCGGTTCGTCCACTCCGGTCCTCTCGTACTAGGAGCAGCCCCCTTCAAGTTTCTTGCGCCCGCGATGGATAGGGACCGAACTGTCTCACGACGTTCTGAACCCAGCTCACGTACCACTTTAATCGGCGAACAGCCGAACCCTTGGGACCTACTTCAGCCCCAGGATGTGATGAGCCGACATCGAGGTGCCAAACCTCCCCGTCGATATGGACTCTTGGGAGAGATTAGCCTGTTATCCCCAGGGTAGCTTTTATCCGTTGAGCGATGGCCCTTCCACTCGGCACCACCGGATCACTAAGCCCGACTTTCGTCCCTGCTCGACCTGTCCGTCTCGCAGTCAAGCTCCCTTCTGCCTTTACACTCTTCGAGCGATTTCCGTCCGCTCTGAGGGAACCTTTGGGCGCCTCCGTTACTCTTTAGGAGGCGACCGCCCCAGTCAAACTGCCCGCCTAAGACTGTCCAGCCGGTTGTTAATCGGCCTGTTAGAAATCAATTAATCAAAGGGTGGTATCCCAACAACGACTCCTCTAAGACTGGCGCCCTAGATTCTAAGTCTCCCACCTATCCTGTACATTCATTAACTAAGTTCAATCTTAGGTTGCAGTAAAGCTCCATGGGGTCTTTCTGTCCAGTCGCGGGTAACCTGCATCTTCACAGGTACTTCAATTTCACCGGGTCCCTCGTTGAGACAGTGCGCAAGTCGTTACACCTTTCGTGCGGGTCGGAACTTACCCGACAAGGAATTTCGCTACCTTAGGACCGTTATAGTTACGGCCGCCGTTTACTGGGGCTTCAATTCAGAGCTTCGACCGAAGTCTAACCCCTCCTCTTAACCTTCCAGCACCGGGCAGGTGTCAGCACCTATACATCAGCTTTCGCTTTAGCAGGCACCTGTGTTTGTGGTAAACAGTCGCTTGCGCCTCTCTTGTGCCACTCATTCATGCTCCACGCGTTACTGCCCTTCACACTACATGAGTCCTCCTTTTCCCGAAGTTACGGAGGCATTTTGCCGAGTTCCTTAACGAGGGTTTTCCCGCGCACCTTAGGATTCTCTCCCCGCCTACCTGTGTCGGTTTTGGTACGGGCGATGTGTCTCTACCTAGAAGCTTTTCTCGACAGTGTAGGATCAATCACTTCGCTGTAAACAGCTCGTCATCACATCTCAGCTTTTAGAGTTACGGATTTGCCTATAACTCAACCTACATGCTTAAACACGCACTTCCAATCGCGTGCTGACCTACCTTACTGTGTCACTCCTTCGATCAAACGATTCACACCGGTACAGGAATTTCAACCTGTTGTCCATCGCCTACGCTTTTCCGCCTCGGCTTAGGTCCCGACTTACCCTGAGACGACGATCGTTGCTCAGGAACCCTTAGGCTTTCGGTGGAATGGATTCTCACCATTCTTTTCGCTACTCATACCGACATTCTCACTTCTCACCAGTCCACAACTCCTTACGGTACTGCTTCAATCCGATGAGAACGCTCCCCTACCCATATACATTGCTGCATATGACACGACTTCGGTTTCATACTTTAGCCCCGGACATTTTCGGCGCAGAGTCTCTCGACCAGTGAGCTATTACGCACTCTTTAAATGGTGGCTGCTTCTAAGCCAACATCCTGGTTGTTTTGGAAATTCCACATCCTTCGCCACTTAGTATGACATTGGGGACCTTAGTCGGTGTTCTGGGCTGTTTCCCTCTTGACAATGGACCTTATCATTCACTGTCTGACTCCCGAGTATAAGTATAGCCATTCGTAGTTTGACTAGGTTCGGTAACCGGTATGGCCCCTAGCCCGATCAGTGCTCTACCGCCTATACTCTCAACCTCGAGGCTAGCCCTAAAGCTATTTCGGGGAGAACCAGCTATCTCCGTGTTCGATTGGCATTTCACCCCTATCCACAACTCATCCCAAAGCTTTTCAACGCTCACGAGTTCGGTCCTCCACACAATTTTACCTGTGCTTCAACCTGGCCATGGATAGATCACTACGGTTTCGGGTCTACTATCACTAACTGAACGCCCTGTTCAGACTCGCTTTCGCTGCGGCTCCATGTTTTCCACTTAACCTCGCTAGCAACAGTAACTCGTCGGTTCATTCTTCAATAGGCACGCCGTCGTCCTGATATATATACAGACTTCGACTGTTTGTAGACATACGGTTTCAGGTTCTCTTTCACTCCCCGCCAGGGGTTCTTTTCACCTTTCCCTCACGGTACTATGCGCTATCGGTCGATATCAGTATTTTGGCTTGGAGGGTGGTCCCCCCTGCTTCCCACAAGGTTTCACGTGTCTCGTGGTACTCTGGATACAGTCCCATGTATGCAAGGTTTCGATTACAGGGCTTTCACCTTCTGCGGCTGAGCTTTCCAACTCAATTCTTCTACCTCATTTACACTTGATGACTGTCCTCAACCCCGGTGCGGTTGCCCGCTCCGGTTTGGCCTCTTTCCCGTTCGCTCGCCGCTACTAAGAAAATCTCGTTTGATTACTCTTCCTCTGGGTAATTAGATGTTTCAGTTCCCCAGGTGCCCTCCTCATACTCAAAGGTATGGGTGACAGTGCATAACCACTGCCGGGTTCCCCCATTCGGAAATCTACGGGTCAAAGGTTGCTTGCACCTCTCCGTAGCTTATCGCAGCTTACCGCGTCCTTCTTCGGCTGATATCGCCAAGGCATCCGCCGTACGCCCTTAAATCTTTACTTAGATTTTATGACATGCATTAGATACATTGTCGTTTATTTTATAGCCGTACATTTTCATGTACGTCACCAATAAGTCAGAGAATTATTTCCTATGTGCTCGGGTCAACCTACTTAGAAATTCTAAGAGATGACCTTACAAATATATATAATAATTATCTTCTATGCAGTTTTCAAAGAACAAAACTCCTTATGGAGTTGTTTGAGAGTCTTTACAGATCTCTCAAAACCGAACAATGTAGGTTGTAAGTACAGCTAGCGCATATGCTACGTCTACTTACTGGCCAAAGTGTCGACCTAAGTGACATCCAAGCTCTTGGCTCGGTGTATGTCTCCCTAGAAAGGAGGTGATCCAGCCGCACCTTCCGATACGGCTACCTTGTTACGACTTCACCCCAATCATCGACTTTACCTTAGACGGCTGGCTCCCGAAGGTTACCCCACCGGCTTTGGGCACTTCCGACTTTCGTGGTGTGACGGGCGGTGTGTACAAGGCCCGGGAACGTATTCACCGCAGTATGCTGACCTGCGATTACTAGCGATTCCGACTTCACGTAGGCGAGTTGCAGCCTACGATCCGAACTGAGAGAGTGTTTCTCGGGTTTGCTCCACCTCGCGGTTTCGCTTCCGTCTATTAACTCCCATTGTAGTACGTGTGTGTAGCCCAGGTCATAAGGGGCATGATGATTTGACGTCATCCCCGCCTTCCTCCGCATTGTCTGCGGCAGTCTCTCATGAGTTCCCACCCGAAGTGCTGGCAACATAAGATAGGGGTTGCGCTCGTTGCGGGACTTAACCCAACATCTCACGACACGAGCTGACGACAACCGTGCACCACCTGTTTTCTGGCTTCCGAAGAAGAGGAACTATCTCTAGTTCTGTCCATCAATGTCAAGACCTGGTAAGGTTCTTCGCGTTGCGTCGAATTAAACCACATACTCCACCGCTTGTGCGGGCCCCCGTCAATTCCTTTGAGTTTCAACCTTGCGGTCGTACTCCCCAGGCGGGGTACTTATTGCGTTAACTCCGGCACAGAAGGGGTCGATACCTCCTACACCTAGTACCCATCGTTTACGGCCAGGACTACCGGGGTATCTAATCCCGTTCGCTCCCCTGGCTTTCGCGCCTCAGCGTCAGTTTTCGTCCAGAAAGTCGCCTTCGCCACTGGTGTTCTTCTAATATCTACGCATTTCACCGCTACACTAGGAATTCCACTTTCCTCTCCGATACTCTAGATTGGCAGTTTCCATCCCATCACGGGGTTAAGCCCCGAACTTTTAAGACAGACTGACCAATCCGCCTGCGCGCGCTTTACGCCCAATAATTCCGGACAACGCTTGCCACCTACGTATTACCGCGGCTGCTGGCACGTAGTTAGCCGTGGCTTTCTATTCCGGTACCGTCAAATCCTCGCACTATTCGCACAAGAACCATTCGTCCCGATTAACAGAGCTTTACAACCCGAAGGCCGTCATCACTCACGCGGCGTTGCTCCGTCAGACTTTCGTCCATTGCGGAAGATTCCCCACTGCTGCCTCCCGTAGGAGTCTGGGCCGTGTCTCAGTCCCAATGTGGCCGTTCATCCTCTCAGACCGGCTACTGATCATCGCCTTGGTGGGCCGTTACCCCTCCAACTAGCTAATCAGACGCAATCCCCTCCTTCAGTGATAGCTTATAAATAGAGGCCACCTTTCATCCAGTCCCGATGCCGAGATTGGATCGTATGCGGTATTAGCAGTCGTTTCCAACTGTTGTCCCCCCTCTGAAGGGCAGGTTGATTACGCGTTACTCACCCGTTCGCCACTAAGATTGATAGAAGCAAGCTTCCATCGCTCTTCGTTCGACTTGCATGTGTTAAGCACGCCGCCAGCGTTCGTCCTGAGCCAGGATCAAACTCTCCAAGATATCTTGAAGCTATTTGAGTAGCTCAATATTTGTTGTCGTTACATTTAAGTAACTTTGAATTATGGTTGGTTTTGACTATGTCAAAACCCGCACTCTGGCATATGTTCAATCATATGATTGATTACCTATCATTGTTCAGTTTTCAAAGATCTGTACCAGTTAGACCAGATATTATCTAGCTCCGAAGCACTTTTGTTTGAAGTGTTTCACCAACTGGCGACTAGATTATAATAACATGTTGACCATTCAGTGTCAAGCACTTTTTATAATCTTTTTTAGAATTTTGTAATTACCTCTATGTGAGGGATTTACATAAAATTCCAAAATAACTAACAAAGAATCTAGATTGTATCTAGTGTTTCCTCATTAAGAAACAGTCGCCTCAACGACTGTATGGTTATTATAGTACAAACAAGAGATGCGCGCAAGTCCTAATTTTAAAAAATTTGAAACTTTTTTCACCTTTTCTGTATAATGTATTTATTTATTTTGATGCTACTATATATTGTATTTAACAGCCCCCTTTTTATATTTCTATAGACTATAAATACAATATATGCTATTCCACTAATTAGTTTCAGTTATATCTATTAATTACTACAGGCCTGTTTTATTTCTTGGGAGACCTTTCAACTGTCATTCTACATTTAGTACAGGCCTGTTCTATTTTTTAGGAGGTCTTGCAACTGCCATCCTACATTTAGTACAGGCCTGTTCTATTTCTTGGGAGACCTTGCAACTACCACCCTACAATTAGTACAGGCCTGTTCTATTTCTTATGAGGCCTTGCAACTGTCATCCTACAATTAGTACAGGCCTGTTCTATTTTTTGGGAGACCTCGCAACTATCATCCTACATTTAGTACAGGCCTGTTCTATCTCTCAGGAGACCTTGCAACTATCATCCTACAATTAGTACAGGCCTGTTCTATTTTTTAGGAGGTCTTGCAACTGCCATCCTACATTTAGTACAGGCCTGTTTTATTTCTCTATAGACCTTGCAACTGTCATCCTAGAATCAGTACAGGCCTGTAGTAATTAATTAACACTATATAATACTATAATATGCTTATCTAACATCATTATATTTATATAACCCATTGATCCACCTTAATGTCCTATCTGATATACCATTTACATTCTTTTATAAAACAAATGACGCCACCCACAAGGGTGGCGTCATTCGTATAAGGATTATTTGTGCCCTAGTTAGGGGTTCTAGGGTATATACGGCCCCTATATTAGCATATGAGGGGCCATATTGTTTTTTAAAGATATACGGTCAGCAATCTTATTGTTGAATTGCTTACGCAAATCAATTGTGTGAGGAGCGGAAGGTTCCACTGGCTCATTGATTGCTTTGCGTAGGTCTACTACGTGTTCTTCAGTATCAGTAGGCTCTTCACTTGCTTTGTTTTTTACGGTTTCTTTAGCTGCGTACCAAATTGTTTCGTTCATCATGTGACGAAGGTCTTCGTTGTTCACATGTTCTTGATCTTGTGCCATGATATCCAAGATTGCGTCTTCCAAAGCACTTGCTTCATCGTTAGTCATAGGACCGCCGATTTCTTTTTGTCTTTGAACGACTGCATTGATTTGGTCTACCATGCCGCGTAATACGTTGAATCCGTAGCTATTTACGAAACCATCTTTTTCATTGTATTTTGGCATATCAAAGAATTCGTATTCATTTTTGTTACGGTTTTCGCCGTTCCAGTTGAATGCGACTTCAAAGCCATGAACACGTCCCAAGGAATGTGTGCGGAAGTAGTCCGCATAGTTATGTTTATCCTTAGAATGTAACCATTTACTTTCAGCCTTAGTCAATTGTTCATGATTGTCATGTTTAATCTTAGCTTTAGTATAGTTAACTTCTGCATTTTGCCATGCTTGTACAAATGTATGCAAAGCTTGTACCGTTTGTGGGCTAGCCACAGGAACGAGTACGACAGAACCTGTAGTTGGTGTAGAAGCAGGGTTAGGCAAAATCAAATTGTCATCATATGTTGGTGAGCCAGCAGCATATCCTGTAATGGATGCAGCGCTCATAAGTGCTGCTGCTGTGAAAGCAAGCATTGTAGATTTTTTCATATCTATTCCTCTTTTCATTGTCGAATATTAGCGATGTAGGGGATTCAAGGAGAATCCCCATCCATGTGTATCTTATTACATACCTAATTTAGCCATCATAGCAGCCATTTGAGCTTTCAATTGGTCTACTTCGCTTTGTAAGCCTGCATTTTGAGCCTTAATTTGTTCATTTTCAGCTTTCAAATCAGATACTTCGCCTTTTAATCCGGCATTTTGTGCTTTCATAGAAGCCACTTCAGTTTGCATTGCATATGTAGAGCTGATAGGACCCTTACGGTAATGATCTGCTACAGCAGCTTCGCTATCGCGGTTGCCGACCTTCCAAGTTACACCAGCGTTAGCCATCATATGGCCGTTGCCGCCAGCCCAGGACACGCCTGCATGGAACATTGTGGATTCGTTCTTGTAGTGAGCTACGCCCAATGCCAATGCGGAGTTGCCACGATAGTTACCATAACCAGCCATGATTTGAGTTGGTTCCATTGGATCGTATTGGATAGGTTTCAATGCGGACAATGCAGCAGATTGTGCACCTACATGACCGATTTCTTCACCCAATTGATCTACGCGAGGGTCAGCTGCAGGATTAACATGTAAATCGTATTCATGTTTGTTAGGATCTGTACTTAGATCTGTAACTCGCACAGTGCCATCAGTAGATTTAACAGTTGTTAAGGAGTCACGCAATTGGTTAACGTTTACGCCATCAGTACCATCGATACCAGGTGCAAGGTTAACGATGCGATTACCAGTCATGCTGAGGTTACCACCATGAACTTCAAAAGCTGGAGTCACAGCTGTATCACGGTCGTATTTATTACCGCCTGGGTTAGAGTTGATGCGAAGAGTTGCGCCACCGTTGCTGATAGAGTTGATTTCAGTCAAGTCGTGAGACAAGCTGTAAGTGATGGAGTTATCAAGTTTATCGTCGCCTTCAACAGGTTACGTTCAACAACCATGTTATCGCCAGCGATATATTGAGTACCTTTTTCAACTTTCACAGGGTTCTTGCGACCTTTAGCCACACCAGAACCTTCAGTACCAACACCAGCATTTACTTTTGCACCAGAAAGATCAGCGTTTACAGTGTATGTTTTTTGACCAGTTGCGTTATCAGTTGCTTCATCAACGGATACGTTTTGACCAGCTTTCACGATTGTGCCAAGGCCAGTGATAACCTTTTTACCTTCGTTAGTAATGTTAGACAAGTCTTGACGAGCGATACCGGAAATAGTTGCTTTCACAGGGTTGCCGTGTTCGTCAACTAATTGTTTACCAGAACCATCAACATATGTCATTTCAACAGTACCGTTTGACTAACTTCGTAGTTACCATCTTTGATACGAGTATCGTTAGCTTTGGAGATACGTTTAATATCGCCAATGTTAGCGCCATTGGAATCTACATCGCCACCAGATTTCACGTTGTGAATTTGTTGGCCACCCATATCAACATTGTTCTTAGTGATAGTAGGACCACCAGTGATAGTCAAACCATCGTTGTTAACTACTGTATCACCAATTGTTACGGAACCATTTGGAGTCAAGTCGATGTTGTTGTTCAATGCGAATTCTACTTTTGCACCGTCAGCAGTATTAGTTTGTTTAACAGTGAGGTTCTTACCACCAGAGAATTCTACAGTTTTACCATCAGTGATGTTTTTAGCTGCTTTATCGGAATCGTTAGTAGTATTACCAGTAGATTTAACATTGAAGCCGTTCATAGTACCAACGCCGTCAGCACTAATTGTCATCTTACCAGCTGCATCAGTAGAAACTTTGATGTGGTCGCCGCCTACAACATTAACTTTGCCGCCTACAGGTTTAACGTCTGTACCATTTGCTTGGATAGTCCAAATATCATCTAAGTTAGCTACTTGTTTAGTGCCGTTCTTAGTTGTGTACTCGATACGATCATTACCTGCATTGTAGTTAATAGTTGTATGAGATGTTGGGCTACCTAAGTGGATTGTGTTAGTTTGAACGCTGTTAAGCTCTTTCAAATCTTTATCCAATGCGAATTCGTAAGTTTGTTCTTCGCCGTTTACAGTTTGTTTTACGTTCAAGTTTTTGCCTGCGCCGTAATTTACTGTGCTGCCAGGTTTAACGATTGTTGCAGTGGATGTACCTACCACATTACCTGTTGCATTAGCTTTCCAACCGGAATTGTTGATTGTATCAACTACAGTTTTAACTGTTGCGATACCATCTTTACCATCTACGCCTGGTTTGCCGTCTGTACCTTGTTTGATATTACCAAGGTTAACGTCGTATTTAACTTGACCATTTGCATCAACGGAAGCAGATGTGTAGTTACCATCAACAAAATTCAAACCTTTAGACAATTTAACGGATTGAGTGTTAGTGCCATTAGCAGAGTATTTCAATTCTGCATCGCCAAGGTTAACGCCAGTAGCACTTACCTTGTAGATTGTTTGACCATTAGCGCCTTTACGGGAAGTTACTGTTACGTTGTCCCCTTCTTCAACTTCTGTTCTAGCAGAGTTCAATTGGTTAACGTTTACGGCATCAGTACCGTTAACACCAGGAGCTACGTTAACGATTGTTTTATTGCCAGCATTGATGCCACCTTTAGTGATGGATGGACCATTATGGATAGATAAACCACCATCGTTGATCATAGTATCACCAATTGTTAAGGAACCTGCTGGAGTCAAGTTGATTGTGTTAGACAATTGAACTTTCAATTTGCCATCTACGTTATTTACGCCGATGTTGTTGTCAGTCAATTTAGTTTTGTCTGCACCACCAACGATATCCATTGTTTGGTTCAATTTCTTAGCGATAACTTTGGATTTGTCCGTACCTTGTGCATCATCGCCAGCATATTTCATGCCGTCATCCAATGTAGCCACTTCGTGTGTAGTTTTGCTGTTATCTTCGTATACGATACGAGTGATACCATCTTTACCGTTCACACCTGGTTGACCGTCTTTTGCTTTCATAGTAAGACCGTCTTTACCGTCCTTACCATTGAGACCAATGGAGCCGTCTTTACCATTAATCACAACAGAAGAACCATCTTTACCGTTTACGCCGATTTTACCGTCAACACCTGGTTTACCATCTTTACCATCATGACCGACTTTAATATCGTCAGACAATGCATAGTTGTAAGTATGATCGCCAGTTACTCTATCAACGATTTGTTCAACAGTTAAGTTTTTACCAGCACCGAAGTTTACAGTTGTGCCAGGTTTAACGATTGTTGCAGCATGGTTATTGACTGTGTTACCAGTAACATCACCTTTCCAGCCGGAGTTGTTGATTGTATCAACTACAGTTTTAACTGTTGCGATACCATCGTTACCATCTACGCCTGGTTTACCGTCAACGCCGTCTTTCACCTTACCGATTGTTACGTCGTATTTAACTTGACCATTTGCATCAACAGAAGCAGATGTGTAGTTACCGTCAACGAAGTTCAAGCCTTGAGACAATTTAACGGATTGCGTGTTAGTGCCGTTAGCGGAGTATTTTAATACTGCATCGCCAAGAGCTACGTCGTTCGCATTAACAGTGTAAATTGTATGACCATCATTACCGTAAGTTGTGTCTACAGTTACATTATTACCAGCCTTAACTTCTGTTTTAGCTGTCTTCAATTGTTTTACGTTAACTGCATCAGTATCATTTACACCAGCATCTACGTTAACAATTGTTTTATTACCAGCATTGATACCAGTCTTAGTAATGGATGGGCCACCAGAGATAGTCAAGCCATTGTTATTAACTACAGTATCGCCGATTGTTAAGGAACCAGATGGAGTCAAGTTCACTTCTTTGGACAATTGAACCTTCAACTTGCCATCTACGTTATTCACGCCGATGTTGTTGTCAGTCAATTTGGACTTATCTGCACCACCAACAAGGTCCATAGTTTCGTTCAATTTCTTAGCGATCACTTTGGATTTGTCAGCACCTTGTGCATCGTCGCCAGCATATTTCATGCCGTCATCCAATGTAGCCACTTCATGTGTATTCTTGCTGTTATCTTCGTATACGATACGAGTGATACCATCTTTACCGTTTACACCAGGTTGACCGTCTTTTGCTTTCATAGTAAGACCATCTTTGCCGTCCTTACCATTTAAGCCGATGGAGCCGTCTTTACCGTTGATCACAACCGAGGAACCATCTTTACCGTTAACACCGATCTTACCATCAATGCCGTCTTTACCATCTTTACCAATCTTAATGTCGTTGGACAATGCATATGTATATGTTTGTTCACCAGTTGCATTATCGATATGTTGAGCAATTGTCAAGTTATCGCCTGCTGCATAGGAAACAGTCTTGCCGTTGCCTACAGCTGTAACTGCATGGTTACCAACTACATTGCCTTTCGCGTCAGTGGAGAAGGAATAACCGTCTTTGATTTGATCAGCCAAACCGGACAAGTCGATTTTTGCGATTGTACCAGCTTGGTTAGCGCCGTTACCATCGTTGTATTTCAAGGTTACGGATTTGCTTGCTGTATCGTAAGCGTAAGATGTAGTTGTTTCACCAGTACGATTAGATGTAGTAGGAGCAATGTGCAAGTCATTAGCTTTGGAAATCGTTTTAACGTCGCCGATGTTAGCACCATTTGTATCATCAGTGGAGTTGTTATTTACGATACCAGATTTAAGGTTCGTAATGTTGTTGCCACCCATGTTCACATTGCCGCCGTCGAATTTGAATTCGTTGCCGCCGATTGTGAAAGTAGCAGGACCACCGTTTTTAATTGTGTTGATGTTGTTCAAGTCTTTAGCCAAACCGATGTTGATTTCGCTGTTACCATCAGCACCTTGCGTGATGCTTGTTTTGATGTTAGAGGAATCGTATTCGGAATCAGCTTTAGCGCCTGTACCTTTAACAGTTACTTTGGAGCCAAGTTTATTTTTCTTTTCGCCACCGGAGTTAGCGTCGAAACGTAAACCATCATCCAATGTAGCTACTTCGTGTTTATTGTTGTCATGATCTTCGTAAACGATGCGAGTTACGCCGTCAGCGCCTTTTTCGCCTTTCATAGTAAGACCGTCTTTGCCGTCCTTACCATTTAAGCCGATGGAGCCGTCTTTACCGTTAATCACAACAGAGGAACCATCTTTACCGTTTACGCCGATTTTGCCGTCAACGCCGTCTCTGCCATCTTTACCAATCTTGATATCGTTAGCTAAGTCGAATTCAACCTTAGCACCGTCATTGTTGCTAGTTTGTTTTACAGTCAAGTTCTTGCCTGCTGCCATTTCAACTGTTTTACCATCAGAGATAGTTTTTGCAGTTGCTTCGGAATCAGCAGTTGTGTTACCTGTGGATTTCACATTCCATACGGATTGTGCAGCACCAGGAGCTACATGCAAGTCGTAAGTCACTTGGTTACCGTTTTCAGTTTTGTTAACTGTTACGGAGTTATCGTTAGATGTAACAACTGTACGAGCATCTTTCAATTGTTTTACGTTAACTGCATCAGTGTCGTTTACGCCAGCTTTTACATTAGTAATGTTCAAGTTACCAGCGTTGATACCAGTCTTAGTAACGGATGGGCCGCCTGTAATTGTTAAACCACCATTGTTGAGAATTGTGTCACCAATTTTCAAGGAACCATTTGGAGTCAAATCGATATTGTTATTAAGATCGTATTTAACTACACCATCAGCAGCTACAGAAGCTGTTGTATTGGAACCGTTTGTGAAGTTCAAACCTTTATCCAATGTAACTGTTTGGTTGTTAGAACCATTCGCTTTGTATGTCAAAGGAATTTGTTTAGCTGCTTTTTCGCCATCGAATGTTACTTGGTAAGTTGTGTTGTGATTTGTTTCATCTTGAACAGGTGTCACAGTGATAGGGTTGTTAGTTGTATTTGTAGTATTTACAGTTACCGCTTCACGAGCTGCATCTTTAACAGCATTACGGGAAACATTTACTTCGTATTTAGCGTTTGCATCGCCAGTTTGTTTACCGTCAGCTACAGTGATGTCAGCGATGTTAGTGTCGCCAGCAGCAGCAGATTTTTTAACTACACTTTCAACAGCAGCTTTGTCGCCTGTAGGCAAGTTGCTCAAATCGATCTTAGCTGTTTTGTTAATTGTATTATCATTGCCATCAACATATTCCAATGTAACTGTTTTATCAGCGTTCACTGTGTATGTTTTGTCTTTGACATGAATATCATTAGCTTTTGAGATATTCTTAACGTCGCCGATGTTAGCAGCATTAGTGTTATCTGTATCATTGTTATTTACAATGCCAGATTTAAGGTTAGTAATGTTGTTACCACCGATGCTTACGTTGCCACCATTGAATGCAAAGTTATCGCCACCGATTGTGAAAGTAGCATTGCCACCGTTCTTAATTGTGTTAATGTTGTTCAAGTCTTTAGCCAAACCGATGTTGATTTCGCTGTTGCCATCAGCACCTTGGGTGATGCTTGTTTTGATGTTAGAGGAATCGTATTCGGAATCAGCTTTAGTGCCTGTACCTTTAACAGTTACTTTAGAGCCAAGTTTATTTTTCTTTTCGCCACCGGAGTTAGCATCGAAACGTAAACCGTCGTCCAATGTAGCTACTTCATGTTTGTTGTTAGTATTATCTTCGTAAACAATGCGAGTTACGCCGTCAGCGCCTTTTTCGCCTTTCATAGTAAGACCGTCTTTGCCGTCCTTACCATTTAAGCCGATGGAGCCATCTTTACCATTGATCACAACGGAGGAACCATCTTTACCGTTTACGCCGATTTTGCCGTCAACGCCGTCTCTGCCATCTTTACCAATCTTGATATCGTTAGCCAAGTCGAATTCAACTTTAGCACCGTCGTTGTTGCTAGTTTGTTTTACAGTCAAGTTCTTGCCTGCTGCCATTTCAACTGTTTTACCATCAGAGATAGTTTTAGCAGCTGTTTCAGAATCAGCAGTTGTGTTACCTGTGGATTTCACATTCCATACGGATTGTGCAGCACCAGGAGCTACATGCAAGTCGTAAGTCACTTGGTTACCGTTTTCAGTTTTGTTAACTGTTACGGAGTTATCGTTAGATGTAACAACTGTACGAGCATCTTTTAATTGTTTTACGTTAACTGCATCAGTGTCGTTTACGCCAGCTTTCACATTAGTAATGTTCAAGTTACCAGCGTTGATACCAGTTTTAATGATGGATGGACCACCAGAGATAGTTAAACCATTGTTGTTAACTACAGTATCGCCAATTGTTAAGGAACCGGACGGAGTCAAGTTCACTTCTTTGGACAATTGAACTTTCAACTTGCCATCTACGTTATTCACGCCGATGTTGTTGTCAGTCAATTTGGACTTATCTGCACCACCAACAACGTCCATAGTTTCGTTCAATTTCTTAGCGATTACTTTGGATTTATCTGTGCCTTGTGCATCGTCGCCAGCATATTTCATGCCGTCATCCAATGTAGCCACTTCGTGTTTATCGTTGTTGTGGTCTTCGTATACGATACGAGTGATACCATTAGTACCATTTTTACCGTCTACGCCATCTTGACCTTTTTCGCCACGGATAGTAAGACCATCTTTACCGTCCTTACCATTGAGGCCGATAGAACCGTCTTTACCATTAATCACAACGGAGGAACCATCTTTACCGTTTACGCCAATTTTACCATCGATGCCATCTTTACCGTCTTTGCCGACCTTGATGTCATTGGATAATGCATATGTATAAGTATGTTCACCAGTTGTAGCGTCGATATCTTGTTTTACAGTCAAGTTATCGCCTGCTGCATAGGAAACAGTTTTACCATTCGCTACAGCTGTAACAGCGTGGTTACCAACTACGTTGCCTTAGCGTCAGTGGAGAAGGAGTAACCATCTTTGATTTGATCAGCCAAACCGGACAAGTCGATTTTTGCGATTGTACCAGATTGCGTTGTACCGTTGCCATCGTTGTATTTCAATGTTACGGATTTATCTGCTGTGTTGTATGCATATGTTGCAGTTGTTTCACCAGTACGATCAGAGGATGTTGGAGCAATGTGCAAGTCATTAGCTTTGGAAATACGAGTTACGTCGCCGATGTTAGCCGCGTTATTGATTACATCACCACCAGATTTAAGGTTAGTAATGTTTTGGTTACCCATGTTGATAGGGCCATTTGTGATGTTAATGGAGTTAGGACCAAATTCCATTTTTGGACCATTTGTAGTATTGGAAATGGAATTGATGTTAACTAAATCTTTATTCACATCGTATTTAACAACGCCTTCAGCATCTACAGAAGCTGTTGTGTTTCTGCCATTTGTGAAGTTCAAACCTTTATCCAATGTAACTGTTTGAGCATTTTGGCCATTCGCTTTGTATGTCAAAGGAATTTGAGTAGCTGCTTTGTTACCATCGAATGTTACTGTGTAAGTTGTGTTATGGTTTGTTTCATCTTGTACAGGTGTAACAGTGATAGGGTTGTTAGTTGTATTGCTAGTATTTACAGTAATTGCTTCACGAGCTGCGTCTTTTACGTCGTTACGGGATACGTTTACTTCGTAAGTTGCGCCAGCATCACCGAAGTTTTCACCAGCTTTAGGGGAAACTTTTGCGATGTTTGTCGCTAGAACCAGCTACGTCTGCTTTAGCTTGTACTTTTTCAGTAGAAGCTGCAGTAGGTTTTACGTTGTTAACATCTACAGTATATACAGTTTTTGTGCTGCCATCTGCATTTTGAATTACATTGCTAGTTACCTTCGCAGCATTTTTACCTTCTACTACAACAGTGCTGTTTAATTTGTTTTTAGCGCTGTCGGACAAGTCAGCTACAACGTTGCTACCAGCAGCAGTTGTTGTAATGTATTGGCCATTGTTAGCACCAACTACACCAAAGCTCAAGCCGCCTTGTTTGTTCAATTTTTGTAATTCAGTAGCACCTGTGTTACCAGTTAAACCAACTGTATTATTGAAACCGTTGTTAACGATCTTCAATTGTTCTTCAGTAGCGGCGCGACCTTTTTTTAGCGAAGTCTGGAGCATCCAACGTTACGTTAGTTAAACCAGTGATGTCACCAACTTTAGCATTCAAGTTAATGTTGTGATCACCTGCTACATTAACAGTTTGGTTGCCACCGAATACAACTTTGCCATCACCATCTTTGTTTGTGATGGATGTAATGTCGTTTAAATCACCTTCAACGTCTACTTTGAAAGTTTTAACGCCATTGATTTCACGGTTGCTCACCTTTGTATTCTTACCATTTTCCATATCGATGGATTTTTTAGCAAGATTTTGGATAACTGTTTCGCCACCCTTATTGATATTGGAAAGATCTTGTTTAGCAATACCTGTGATAACAGCCGTTTCGTTAGCAACATCTTTGTTGTTACCATCAAGGTATGTCATCGTTACTTTGCCGTTTGCGTCTACCGCATATTCACCAGGTTTGATATGACGTTCGTCAGCACGAACTTTCTTCAATTGGCTTACGTTAACTGCATCATTATCATTTACGCCAGCTTTCACATTAGTGATATTCAAATCACCAGCGTTGATACCAGTTTTAGTAATGGAAGGACCATTATTGATAGTCAAACCATTGTCTGTAATGTTAGTGTCACCGATTTTTGATAGACCCATCTGGAGTCAAATCGATGTCTTTTGTTCAATGCAAATTCAACAGCTGCATTACCATTTTTTTATTAGTTTGTTTAATGGTCATGTTTTTTGCCGGCTTGCATTTCCACAGTTTTTGCCATCACGAATTTCTTGAACACCAGCGGAACCTTGTGCCACTTTTACCTTCTGTAGCAGAAGATTTTACGTTGAAAGAGCTCATATCGCCAGTTTTTAAACCGCTCAAGTCGATAACTGCTTTAGGGCCGTTAACAGTTTTGCCATTACCATCTTGGTAAGTCAATGTAACCTTTTTGTTTGCATCTACAGTGTATTCAGTCACATTGTTGTTAGTGCCTGCTGTAGGTGCAATGTGTAAATCGTTAGCTTTGGAAATACGTGTAACGTCGCCAATATTAGCAGCGTTATTTTCTACATCGCCACCAGATTTAAGGTTAGTGATGTTATGATCGCCAAGATCTAGGTTACCACCAGTGATGCTGATGTTGTTTGGACCAAAGTTCATTGTTGTACCACCATTGTTAGTGATGGATGTAATTTCTTTTAAATCCTTGTTCAAGGAATATGTATATGTTTGTTCGCCTGTAGATTGGCTGATATCTTGTTTAACTGTTAAGTTTTTACCAGCTGCGTAGTTAATAGTAGTGCCGCTTGCTACAGTTGCAGGTTTTGCAGTGCCGTCTAAGTTACCACCGTTAGCTTTTGCATTTGTTAAGAAATCGTATTTTGCAGCAGCGTCTGCAGCGTTGATTGTGTATGTAGTACGACCATTAACTGTTTTTTCATCAACAGTAACATTTTTACCAGCTTTCACCATGCCTTTGTCATCGAAAGCAACAGTGATTTTGGAATCTTTCGCACCATCATTAGCAGCTGTTGTAGAAACACGACCTGTGCCAACAACGTTCAACTTGCCATCATGTACAAGGAAATCGCTCTTACCAGTATCACCAGTTACAACGACGCCAACGTTACGCAATTGGGCAACGTTAACCGCATCATAATCGGATGTACCAGATGCAACATTAGTAATTTGACGTTTAATGCCATCATTACCAACGGAAACCATGCCAGCATCGCCACCGGCAATATCCGCATGGAATAATTGCAAGTTATTATCTGCAAGGCCTTTATTTTCACCTTGGTATTCACGTGTACGGTTAGCTGCATGGAAACCTGTGGATTCGCCTGCACCAGAACGTTCATCAGCTTGGGATAAAGCACCAAGAGCTACGCCACCACGCACATTGGTTTGTGCACCGGCACCAAGAGCAGTACCATTTGTTTTATTGACGGTTGCACCGGAACCGAAGGCAGATGCATTATCGTAATTGCCTGTAACAGTAGCACCGGAACCTACAGCAACAGCACCTTCGCCGCCTTGTACGTTAGCAGTTGTACCAATCGCTACAGAGCTTACGGATTTAGAGGATGCACCAGCACCGATAACGGTAGCAGCAACAGCGCCATCATCGGCTAATGCAGAGTTACCAATCGCAATAGCTGATGTTGTTTTGCCTGTTACGTGGGAATCTCTACCAATAGCAATGCCATTACCAGCATCATATGTAGTTCTACCATTAATACCAGATGTAGGAGTTGGATCCGTTGACAATGTCAATGTTTCTTTTACGCCTGAATTATTAGTTTTTTGGTATGTGTAACCATTTGCAGTAGCATCAACCTTAGCGTTAGTACCCATAGTAATGGAGTTTTGCGCTTCCGTACGTGCACCAGAGCCTACAGCAATCGCTTGGTTAGCGGTAGCTTGTGTATTATAGTCAGTACCTTGAAGGCCTGATGTAACATCTTTACCTACGCCCGTTGGGTATTTCAAATTGCCTTCTGTAGGACGAATACTACCGATAGCAATCGCACGATTACCAGTAGCCCAAGCAGCATTACCAACAGCTACGGAACCACCTTCAGAGGCTGTACCATTATCGTTACCGCCTTTAGCTAGAGCGCCCATCGCAATGGAACCCATTGTTGAGGATGTAGCTTCGTTGCCATACGCTTGGCTATAGTTTGCTTTTGCTTTAGAGATACGACCCACAGCAATGCCGAAATTACCAGCTGCCTCAGCGGCTGCACCTTGTGCAATAGTAGCTTCACCAGTTGCTTGGGATTGCATACCTACCGCAATGGAATTAACACCGGATGCTATTACGCGACGTGAATTCTTACCACTATTACCGATAGCGATAGCATTGTTGCCAGATGCATCAGCACGAGCACCAACTACTGTTGCGCCAGAGCCTGTTGCATGAGTATCACGGCCGATAGCAATGGTATCTAAATGAGTGGCTGTGTTATCACGACCGATGGCGATTTGAGAATTCTCATCTCTCGTTTCTGGATCGTTTGTGCCACCATTTGTGGAATCCACCATGTTGTTTTTACCAATGGCGATACCGCCCATTGTTTTCGCATCATTGGCTTGGCCCATGGTAACAGTGTCTTGCACACGAGAGTTATTATTGGCACCAACAGATACAGAATTTTTACCACTAGCTAATGCGCTAGGGCCTACAGCTACAGCATTAGCAGCACCAGTTTCAGCATGCCAACCCACAGCTACAGCATGACCAACACCGGTTGCATTCGTTTTAGATGTATCACCAATCGCTACGTCGCCATCACCGCTTGCCGTAGTTTGAGCACCAATAGCCGTAGCCCATTCGCCTTTAGCTGTAGTATAAGAACCTATTGCAGTAGCACGACTACCTAAAGCATCGTTAAAGTTACCAATAGCTAATGAATAAGCACCAGCTTGCTTAGGTGTTGTTTGCCAAGAACCTTCTGTCCAGTTTTGGTTATTGTATGCACCAATAGCAATTGCATTCTGTTTATTCGCATTATTTTTATTACCAACTGCAAGTGTTGTATCTGCGGTCGCATCATTCCCTGCACCAATCGCAGTAGCAGCACCTGCTGTAGCATTATTTCTATTACCCATAGCCATAGCAGAGTTAGCAGATGCTTTATTTCTAGCACCGATTGCTACCTTACCATCATGACCAGCATCATAATCAGTTTGATTTTGATAACCTACAACGATAGAGTTTTGACCAACATTATAGTTTTCGCCATTGAAACCAGGATGAGTATTAGCCCAGATATTAACATGACTATTGCCATAATCCGCATCGGCCATGGCTTGTTGAGGCGCAATACCGCCCATAGCACCAGCTACAGCTAAACCAGCCAATACGCTAGCTAGGACTTTCTTTTTTTGCCGCTATTATTTTTTTGCAATCTCAGGCACTACAACGTAGCACTCTTTGGATTTGCTCCAAACGACTTTTAAAGACCTTGTTCATAAAAACCTTTGAACCCCTTTTCTCATAAGTACATATAAATGTAACTTTTTCCACTTTTTGTTCACTTCATGAAGAGTGGCTTTCCTCTCATTCACACACACTTCATATAGGATAATTCAATAATATCAATTTATTAATTAATTGTAAATACTTTTTCACTCATTTATTTAATGAAATTTTATATTTTAGATGAAAATAAACTGAAGTTTATATGTATGTGTAAAAACAAACACATCTACGAGAAAGTGCATTCTATCAGTGTTCATTGACATATTTTTTTGCAATTATCTTCATATAATTTTCATATAACAATCCATTCTTTTTTTAGTTTATAATTTTGTTAAATAACGAAGATAAGACTATTCTATAGAGTCATATACAACTCTATTATCCATAAATTTTATAAACAGCTATATACCAATAAGCCAATAAAATACTGTATTTTACGTTATTCAAACAATTCATTTAATTAAATAACAAGCCTATATTATTAATGATTAATTAATATATTTAGCATTCCAATACTCAATTACCAATACAACAAATGCATCACTAATACGATGTCATGTACTCATATATGCACAAAAAAACGCCCACACATCGTGTGAGCGTCTTTTTATAGGCCCCCAATACAGTCAAAAAAAGGGGGGGAAATTGTGAGAGTCCTAATGAGGGCCATATATGATTATAATTGTATCTACTAGTATTATTTACTAATAGCATCACGTAAATTTACTTTACGAGATTGAGGTTGATCGACAGGTGCTTTGCAATTGCTGCGCGAAGATCGACTTCATGTTCATCTTCGCAGCAAGGTTCTTCACTTGCCTTATTTTTCACCGTTTGTTTAGCGGCGAACCAGATTGTATCGTTCATGTAGTGACGAAGTTCGTCGTTGTTTACATGTTCTTGGTCATGGGCCATGATATCCAAAATGGAATCTTCCAAAGCAGTTGCTTCTTCGTCAGTCATAGGACCGCCGATTTTCTTTTGCTCTTGGATAACTGCATTGATTTGGTCTACCATGCTACGAAGTACATTGTAACCGTAGCTATTAGTAAAACCATCTTGTTCATTATATTTTGGCATATCAAAGTATTCATATTCATTTTTGTTGCGGTTTTCACCGTTCCAGTTCATGAATACTTCTTGACCATGCACACGACCGATAGAATGTGTACGGAAATAGTCAGCATAATTATGTTTGTCATAAGAATGTAACCATTTTACGTCCGCTTTAGTTAATTGTTCGTGATTATCGCGTTTTACCTTAGCTTTTGCGATGTTGATTTCCGCATTTTGCCAAGCTTTCACATAATCATGAACAGCAGCCACGGTTTGTGGACTTGCTACAGGAACGAGTACAACAGAACCAAGTTGTGGCGTCATTACAGGGTTTTTAACAATTAATACATCATCATAAGTTGGTGCGCTAGCTGCGTGACCAGTAAGGGATGCAGCGCTCATAAATATTGCTGCTGTGAAAGCAAGCATTGTAGATTTTTTCATATCTATTCCTCTTTTCTTAGTCGAATCAAAAGGGATACGAGGATTCTCATTGATGAGAACCCTCATCCCAGTGTCTGTGAAAGTTTAACGTTTCAAATTATAAACCTAGTTTTGCCATCATTGCAGCAATTTGAGCTTTCATTTGTTCATTTTCTGCTTTCAAATCAGATACTTCGCCTTTTAATCCGGCATTTTGAGCTTTCATAGCTGCCATTTCTTGTTGCATTGCATATGTGGAACTGATAGGGCCTTTGCGGTAACGATCTGCTACAGCAGCTTCGCTATCACGGTTGCCAACTTTCCAAGTTACACCAGCGTTCGCCATCATGTGGCTAGAACCACCAGCCCAGGATACACCACCATGGATTAATGTAGATTCATTTTTATAATGAGCTACGCCAAGAGCCACTGCGGAGTTACCACGGTAGTTACCATAACCAGCCATGATTTGAGTTGGTTCCAATGGATCGTATTGGATAGGTTTCAATGCGGAGAGAGCTGCGCCTTGAGCACCTACACGACCTACTTCTTCGCCAAGTTGATCGATACGGTTGTTAACACGGTTCAAATCTGGTGTAGCATTAGGATCTACATGTAAATCATATGTGATTTCACCTGTAGTAGTGTTTTCATTTCTACTGATTGTTACAGAATTATCATTAGATGTAACTTTTGTACGTGCTGCTTTCAATTGGTCAAGGTTAACTGCATCTGTACCGTCTGTACCAGCTTTAACATTAGTAATTTTATTGCCACCATTGTTTAGGCCATTACCAGTTAAAGATACCGTTATTGCAGGATCTGTAGAAACAGCCGCAGGTCTAGTTATTGTAATACCGCCTCTATTAATAACTGTATTATTATTAGCAGTATCACCAAACTTGATAGAACCAGTATCAGTTAAGTTAACATCCTTAATCAATTGAACTTTCAATTTACCACCATCGTTATTCACGCCGATATTATTGTCAGTCAATTTAGTTTTATCTGCACCACCAACAATATCTACTACGTTGTTAAGATGTTTCTTAATAACTTTAGTAGGATCAGTTTGACCATCATCACCTGCGAACTTCATGCCATCATCATGAGTTGCTACTTCGTGCTTATTACCATCTTTATCTTGGTATACGATACGAGTGATACCATTTGTACCATTTAGACCATCTACACCATCAACGCCTTTATCGCCTTTGATAGTAATGCCGTTAGCACCATCTTTACCATTGAGACCGATAGAACCGTCTTTACCGTTGATTACAACAGCAGAGCCGTCTTTACCGTTTACGCCGATTTTACCATCCATACCATCTTTACCTGGAACGCCTGGTTGACCTTTTTCGCCAACAGTTACGCTATCAGCTTTGATGTTCTTATCAAGAGCAATAACAACTTTACCGTCCTTAGTCATAGTCTTAATGTTGGATGCATCGTATTCGCCATCAGCCTTAGTACCGCCACCAACGATTTCAAGTTTTTCACCTAAATTTTTATGGATTTCACTATTCGTACCAGTGGATTGTGTACCAAAGTTCAAACCTTTTTCGCCAATCGCATCAGCTGTAGATTTAAGGTCAGTTACATTAACTGCACCATTCTTAGCATTAGGATTATTAGCTGCTGTATTAATCTTATCTAAGAATGTAGTACCAGTTTTATCAGCGATAGAGGAACCCACATTATTCAACTTCATAGGAGTAGTTGTAGATTTATCAGCATTGTTCATAGATGCGATAACTTCATTTGCCGGAACAACTTGACCACTACCATCAATGTTTGTTGTGAAAGTACCATTTGGTTGTAAGTAAACTTTAGTGCCATCTTCCTTAGTGTAAACAACAGGAGTTTGTGCATTATTTACAACACCTTGGTTATTGATAGTAATGTCATATTGGTGACCTTTAGTTGCATCATAACCAGGTTGACCAGCAACATTTTTGTCTACTACTTTAATGGAGCTATCAGAAGAAGTAACAGTTGTAACTTTGTCTTTCAATTGTTTTACGTTTACTGCATCAGTATCATCTGTACCAGCTTTAACGTTAGTAATTTTATTACCACCATTATCAAGACCTTGGTTTGTCAACTTAACATCAGTTGTAGTTGTACCAGGAGTTGTAGGAGCTTTAATAGTAATACCATCGTTATTTACAACAGTATCACCCATTGTTACAGAACCATCTTTAGTGAGGTTAAGATCTTTGTTCATCTTAACTGTTAAAGTGGTACCACCATCTGCTACAACTGCGATGTTACCTGCTGCAGATTTAAACTCTTGGCCATTAGCTTCTAATTTACCAGATGTTGTATTTTCAGTAACGCCTTCACCTTGAACCTTCACAAGAGAATTCATTTCTTGTTTATTTTCTTTAGAAGTATTGTTACCAGTGAAACGCAAGCCATCATCCATAGTAGCTACTTCACGTTTGATAGGGTTATTATCTTTATCTAGTAATGGATTACCATCTTTATCTTTTGGTACATATACAATACGTTCAGATTTGTTATTGTTGTTAACTTCTGGTTTAACAAGTGTTTGTGTGCCATGATCTGTAGAAATATCGATATTGGCACCAGGTGTACCAGGAGTACCGCCAGGACCTTGAGGGCCTTGAGGACCTGTTAAGCCGATATGACCAACGCCATCTTTACCAGAAATGGATACAGCATCTTTACCGTCTTTACCAGCAATACCTACTTACCATCTTGACCGTCTTTAGCACCTGGCGCACTTTCACCTTTTGGACCAGTGATAGATACACCATCTTTACCGTCAATACCATCTTTACCATTTACAACGATTTTATCTAAGTTAGTAAGATCTTTATCCAAGCTAAATGTATAAGTTTGAGTTTTGTTAGTAGCATCAATATCTTGTTTTACAGTCAAGTTTTTGCCTGCTGCAAAGTTAACAGTGCCACCATTTTCAACAGCTGTTGCCGCTGCAGGAGTTGTAGTATCATTTGCTACTTTACCACCATTAGCAGTTGCATTAGCTTTGAAGCCATAATTATTACCACCAGCTGGAATATTCAAGTCGGAGAAGTCGATAACTGCTTTAGGACCAGTTACAGCTTTACCATTGCCATCATTGAATGTTAATTCAACTTGTTTAGTTGTTGCATTGTATTTATACGCTTGGGTTGCTGCGCCTGGGTTAGTATTACCAGATGCTACGCCACCTTTATCAGCGTCTTTACCACCAACTGTTGGAGCAATGTGCAATTCAGAAGCTTTCAATGCTTCAGCAGTGTTATGAAGGTCAGATACATTAACCGCTGCATTCTTAACATTAGAACCAGCATCAGCTGCTGCTTTCAATTTATCCAAGTATGTAGCAGTTTGACCTGCAGGCATTGTTGGAGTTTGGTTTTTAATAGCAGAACCAATGTTGTTAACGATCATGCCGCCGTCTTTTGTTGTTTGGCCAGTGGCTGCTTTAGGGTTTTCAAAAGAAGTGATGATATCGCCAGTATATTCTGTCGTTTCACCTTCTTTATGGAATTTACCGTCTTTATCTTTTGTTAATTTAGTACCATCTGGAGTTGTGTAAACAGCAGGAGTTACAGCATTTACAGTGTAAACAGTGTGATTGTCTGTTGCATCCACAGCTGAAGTTACAACTACATTGTTACCAGCTTTAACTTCTGTACGGTTTTCTTTCAATTGTTTTACGTTAACTGCATCAGTATTATTCGTACCTTCAGCAACATTAGTAATTTTGTTACCACCGTTATCAAGGCCAGTGTTTGTCAATTTAACATCAGTTGTAGTTGTACCAGGAGTTGTAGGAGCCTTAATTGTAATGCCATCGTTATTAACTTTAGTACCACCAACAGTTAAGGAACCAGCATTAGTCAAATCAACATCTTTAGCCAATTGAACTTTCAATTTGCCGCCATCGTTATTAACACCGATGTTGTTATCAGTCAATGTGCCGGTAGCACCACCAATGATATCTACTTTTTTTCGTTAAGTTGTTTAGCAATTACTTTATTAGCATCTGTTTGACCATCATCACCAGCAAATTTCAAGCCATCATCCATGGTAGCCACTTCACGTTTGATAGGGTTATTATCTTTATCTAGTAACGGATTACCATCTTTATCTTTTGGTACATATACGATACGTTGAGATTGATCACCATTGTTTTTTTCTGGTTTAACTAATGTTTGTTTGCCATTTTCAGTAGAGATATCTACAGACTTGCCGTTTGTACCAGCAGGGCCTTGAGGACCTGTCAAACCGATTGTACCAACGCCATCTTTACCAGCGATAGAAACAGCATCTTTGCCGTCTTTACCAGAGATACCAACTTTACCATCGATACCATTTGTACCAGGAATGCCAGGGGCACCAGTAGCACCTTGAGGACCAACGATAGTTACGCCATCTTTACCAGCAATACCATCTTTACCATTAACAACAACTTTGTCCAAGTTAGTAAGATCTTTGTCTAAGCTGTATGTATAAGTATGAGTTTTATTAGCTGTATCAATATCTTGTTTTACAGTCAAGTTTTTTTGCCTGCTGCATAGTTGATTGTACCGCCATTTTTCAACAGCTGTTGCTACTGCAGGAGTTGTAGTTTCATTTGCTACTTTACCACCATTTGCAGTTGCATTGGCACTGAAAGTATAACCGCTTGTAATTTGGTTAGCCAAATCGGACAAGTCGATAACTGCTTTTTGGACCAGTTACAGCTTTACCATTACCATCGTTGAATGTCAATTCAACTTGTTTAGTTGTTGTATTGTATTTGTAAGCTTGAGCCTCTGCGCCTGGGTTAGTATTACCGGATGCTACACCACCTTTATCAGCGTCTTTACCACCAGCAGTTGGAGCAATGTGCAATTCAGACGCTTTCAATGCTTCAGCAGTGTTATGAAGGTCAGATACATTAACCGCTGCATTTTTAACATTAGAACCAGCATCAGCTGCTGCTTTCAATTTATCCAAGTATGTAGCAGTTTGACCTGCAGGCATTGTTGGAGTTTGGTTTTTAATAGCAGAACCAATGTTGTTAACGATCATGCCGCCGTCTTTTGTTGTTTGGCCAGTGGCTGCTTTAGGGTTTTCAAAAGAAGTGATGATATCGCCAGTATATTCTGTCGTTTCACCTTCTTTATGGAATTTACCGTCTTTATCTTTTGTTAATTTAGTACCATCTGGAGTTGTGTAAACAGCAGGAGTTACAGCATTTACAGTGTAAACAGTGTGATTGTCTGTTGCATCCACAGCTGAAGTTACAACTACATTGTTACCAGCTTTTAACTTCTGTACGGTTTTTCTTTCAATTGTTTTTACGTTAACTGCATCAGTATTATTCGTACCTTCAGCAACATTAGTAATTTTGTTACCGCCATTATCTAAGCCAGTATTTGTCAACTTAACATCTGTAGTAGTAGGTGTTATACCAGCCGCAGGTGTAGGAGCCTTAATTGTAATGCCATCGTTATTAACTTTAGTACCACCAATAGTTAAGGAACCAGCATTAGTCAAATCAACATCTTTAGCCAATTGAACTTTCAATTTGCCGCCATCGTTATTAACACCGATGTTGTTATCAGTCAATGTACCTGTAGCACCACCAATGATATCTACTTTTTCGTTAAGTTGTTTAGCAATTACTTTATTGGCATTTGTTTGACCATCATCACCAGCAAATTTCAAGCCATCATCCATAGTTGCTACTTCACGTTTAATATCGTTGCCATCAGCATCTTTCAATGGGTTGCCATTAGCATCTTTTGGTACGTAAACAATACGTTGAGATTGATTACCATTGTTTGCTTCTGGTTTAACAAGAGTTTGTTTACCATTTTCAGTAGAAATATCTACAGATTTACCGTTTGTACCAGCAGGACCTTGAGGGCCTGTTAAGCCGATTGTACCAACGCCATCTTTACCAGCGATGGATACAGCGTCTTTACCGTCTTTACCAGAGATACCAACCTTACCATCGATACCATTTGTACCAGGAATGCCAGGAGCACCAGTAGCACCTTGAGGACCAACGATAGTTACGCCATCTTTACCAGCAATACCATCTTTACCATTAACAACAACTTTATCTAAGTTAGTAAGATCTTTGTCTAAGCTGTATGTATATGTATGAGTTTTGTTAGTAGCATCAATCTCTTGTTTTACAGTCAAGTTTTTGCCTGCTGCATAGTTAATTGTGCCACCGTTTTCAACAGCTGTTGCTACTGCAGGAGTTGCAGTATCATTTGCTACTGTACCACCATTTGCGGTTGCATTTGCACTGAAAGTATAACCGCTTGTAATTTGGTTAGCCAAATCGGACAAGTCGATAACTGCTTTAGGACCAGTTACGGCTTTACCATTACCATCATTGAATGTTAACTCAACTTGTTTAGTGTTTGTATTATACTTATATGCTTGTGTAGCTGCGCCAGCTGCAGTAGCTGTTGCGCTTGGAGTTACTCCTACGCCACCTTTATCTGCATCCTTACCACCAGCAGTTGGAGCAATGTGCAATTCAGAAGCTTTCAATGCTTCAGCAGTGTTATGAAGGTCAGATACATTAACCGCTGCATTCTTAACATTAGAACCAGCATCAGCTGCTGCTTTCAATTTATCCAAGTATGTAGCAGTTTGACCTGCAGGCATTGTTGGAGTTTGATTTTTAATAGCAGAACCGATGTTGTTAACGATCATGCCACCATCTTTTGTTGTTTGGCCAGCTGCTGCTTTAGGGTTTTCGAAAGAAGTGATGATATCGCCAGTATATTCAGCTGCTTCACCAACTTTATGGAATTTACCGTCTTTATCTTTCGTTAATTTTTCACCATCTGGAGTTGTGTAAACTGCCGGAGTTACAGCGTTTACAGTGTAAACAGTATGGTTATCTGTTGCATCCACAGCTGAAGTTACAACTACATTGTCACCAGCTTTAACTTCTGTACGGTTTCTTTCAATTGTTTTACGTTAACTGCATCAGTATTATTCGTACCTTCAGCAACATTAGTAATTTTGTTACCGCCATTATCTAAGCCAGTATTTGTCAACTTAACATCTGTAGTAGTAGGTGTTGTACCAGCCGCAGGTGTAGGAGCCTTAATTGTAATGCCATCGTTATTAACTTTAGTACCACCAACAGTTAAGGAACCAGCATTAGTCAAATCAACATCTTTAGCCAATTGAACTTTCAATTTGCCGCCATCGTTATTAACACCGATGTTGTTATCAGTCAATGTACCTGTAGCACCACCAATGATATCTACTTTTTCGTTAAGTTGTTTAGCAATTACTTTATTGGCATTTGTTTGACCATCATCACCAGCAAATTTCAAGCCATCATCCATAGTTGCTACTTCACGTTTAATATCGTTGCCATCAGCATCTTTCAATGGGTTACCATTAGCATCTTTTGGTACGTAAACAATACGTTGAGATTGATTACCATTGTTTGCTTCTGGTTTAACAAGAGTTTGTTTACCATTTTCAGTAGAAATATCTACAGATTTACCGTTTGTACCAGCAGGGCCTTGAGGACCTGTTAAGCCGATTGTACCAACGCCATCTTTACCAGCGATAGAAACAGCATCTTTGCCATCTTTACCAGAGATACCAACTTTACCATCGATACCATTTGTACCAGGAATGCCAGGGGCACCAGTAGCACCTTGAGGACCAACGATAGTTACGCCATCTTTACCAGCAATACCATCTTTACCATTAACAACAACTTTATCTAAGTTAGTTAAATCTTTATCTAAGGAATATGCAACAGATGTATTACCATTACCGTCATTAGTTTGTTTAACTGTTAAGTTTTTACCAGCTTGCATTGTTACAGATTTAGTATCAGCAATCGTTTGAGTCGTATCACCAGAGTGAGTACCTTCTGTAGCAGATGCTACACCAGATTTAAGATCCCAAGTAGATTTAGATACTGTACCAGTAGTTGCTACTTTCAAGTCATATGTTACTTGACCAGTCGCTTTATTTTCATTAGATGTAACTGTTACAGAATTATCTGTGGATGTTACAACGGTACGCATACCTTTCAATTGGTTTAAGTTAACTGCATCAGTGCCATCTGTACCAGGCGCCAAGTTCACAATCTTATTGTTTGTTGTGCCATCGCCCATGGACAAGTTGCCACCAGAGATAGTTACAGCAGGAGTAGTTGTACCAGCTGGAACATCACTAATAGTGATAGAAGAACCGCCATTAGAGATGGAGTTGATACCTTTCAATGCTTTAGCTAAACCAACATTAATTGTAGTGTTGCCATCAGTTCCTTGTTCAATATTAGTTCTGATGTTAGCTGTGTTGTATTCATCCGCATATGCTTTACCAGTAGATAAAGCACCAGTACCTTGAACTGTTACTTTAGAGCCAAGTTTATTAGTTTGTTCGCCACCTTCGTTAGCATCAAAACGTAAACCTTTGTCAATTAAAGCATCAGATGTATTTTTAAGGTCAGATACGTTTACTACTGCATTTTTAACATTAGAGTTATTATCAGCTGCTGCTTTCAATTTGTCTAGGTATGTTGCACCAGTTTGGTTTTTAATAGCAGAACCAACATTGTTAACAATCATGCCGCCGTCTTTTGTTGTTTGACCAGCTGCTGCTTTAGGGTTTTCGAAAGAAGTGATGATATCGCCAGTATATTCAGCTGCTTCACCAACTTTATGGAATTTACCGTCTTTATCTTTCGTTAATTTTTCACCGTTTGGAGTTGTGTAAACTGCTGGAGTTACAGCGTTTACAGTGTAAATAGTGTGATTATCTGTTGCATCTGCATCTGTAGTCACAACTACATTGTCACCAGCTTTTACTTCGGTACGGTTTGCTTTAATTGTTTTACGTTAACTGCATCAGTATTATTTTGACCTTCAGCAACATTAGTAATTGTATTACCGCCATTATCTAAGCCAGTATTAGTCAATTTAACATCAGTTGTAGTTGTACCAGGAGTTGTAGGAGCCTTAATTGTAATACCACCATTATTAACTGTAGTACCACCAACCTTTAAGGAACCAGTATTAGACAAATCAACGTCTTTGTTCAAATTGTACTTAACAACACCATCATTACCGATTTCTGCTGTTGTATTTGTACCATTTGTAAAGTCTAAACCTTTTTCTAATGTAACAGTTTTAGCACCATTGCCATTAGCTTTGTATGTCAACGGAATTTGTTTAGCTGCTTTATTACCATCGAATGTCACAGCATAAGATGTATTATGGTTAGTATCATCTTTAGTTGGTGTTACAGATATAGGATTGTTTGAATCAGCTGTATAAGAACCATCAGCTTTTGTAGTACCACCATTATTTACTGTTACAGCTTCACGAGCTGCGTCTTTAACGGCATTACGGGATACGGATACTTCGTATTTAGCACCTACATCACCAGTATTTTTATTATCGGCTACAGAAATGTCAGCAATGTTTGTATCGTTTGTTGCAGCGGCCTTTTTAACTACGCTTTCAGTGGAAGTTGCACCGCCTGCTGCTGCATCAATTTCGAATACAGTTTTACCGCCTTCAGTTTTTTGATTTACAGTTACGGAAGAACCAGCTTTAGCTTTCACCAAGCCATTGTAATCAAATTTAACATTTACGTTAGCATCTTTACCGTTTGCATCGTTTTCGGATACAGTTGTAACACGGTTGTTATCGCCTTTAATGTTTAATTGACCATTGTATGCAAGGAAATCTGCGGCAACGTTACTTGTATTTGTACCAACTGTAATTGTAGCTGTATTTGTATCAGCACCAACACGTACGCCAACGTTTTTCAATTGTGCTACGTTAACTGCGTCAGTGTCTTTATTACCAGCGGCTACGTTGATGATTTGACGTTTTTGTGTATCATTACCAACTGAAACAGCACCTGTATTAATAGAACCAGAGTCCCATTGGTCGTTATGACCAGTTAAATCAGCAGTGTATGCACGATTACGAATAACAGTTCCATTTAAACTCTTGCTATTCCAACCAGCATTTTCATTAGAATTCGTTGTACGACTCAACAGGGAACCAGAACCAAGTGCTACACCGCCTTGTACGCCAGAAACTTGTGCTGTAGCACCAATCGCTGTGGCATCATACGCACCAGTACCTATTACCGTAGCACCATAACCAATTGCTTGAGAGCGGATATTTCATTACCAGATACATTAGCGCCAGAGCCAATAGCAATACTTTCACGAGCTTTAACATAAGAGCCATGACCAGCTACGAAACCATCAGATGCATCTGCATGAGAACCAGAACCTAATACTACGGAATAGTGAGCATTACCATTGGTTTTTGCACCGGCACCAACAACAACGGCACGATCAGATTCATCACTAACAGTTGCACCTTCACCAACAGCAATAGCGGATCCAGCATCATAATAATTACCGGCTACGGCACCACCCGCAGGGGCTGAGGCTGTATTAATAGTAATTGTTTCCGTATCATAGCCTGCTGGGCTCGGAGTACCATTAGAACCAGAGAATTCATAGTTAGAAGTCGCTTTTTGCGCATTAACCTTAGAGCGTAAACCCATAGCGATAGACGCACGAGCCGCAGCTTCTGCTGCACCACCCTGAGCAATAGAACGACCACCAGTAGCTTTTGCTTTGAAGCCAACTGCTACCGCATAATCCCCTGCTTCTACAGTGCCACCAGCAGAGGAGTTACCAATTGCAACCGCATAGTCACCATTTGCATTGATACGAGAACCCATTGCAACTGCACCAGTTTTAGTAGATTTTACTTCTCGACCAATAGCGATTGTATCAAGAGACGTAGCTTCATTATCACGTCCAAAAGCTATCTGAAGATTACTTTTATTAGCAGTTGTAGAATCACCTATAGAGGAATCAGCTTTATTATTCAAACCAATAGCAATACCGCCCATAGTATTAGCTGTATTACCATTACCCATAGTAATAGTATCAGCCATATTAGATTTATTTTGTTTACCAATTGCTACAGAAGCACTACCGTTTGCCTTGGATTGATAGCCAATAGCAGTTGCAAAATTAGCACTTGCGGCTGCTTCACGCCCCGTAGCAATACTACCCCAACCGCTAGCATTAGATTCGGCGCCAAAAGCAAGAGCATTTGCATTACCTGCTGTAGCTTGTCTACCCATAGCAATGCTATCCCCAGTTGATGTTGTTTTAGCCTGATTACCAATAGCAATATCATCATTACTTTTAGCAACAGAATAGTTACCAATAGAAATACTCTTTTCACCAGTTGCCTTAGCCACATTACCCATTGCAACAGATGCGCGAGCAGTCGCTTCATTAAAGGAACCTATTGCTGTAGCCGCAGGTCCAGTAGCCTTATTGCCACCACCAAGTGCAGTAGTAGTATCTTCTGTAGCAGTATTGCCAAAGCCATAAGCCACATGACCATTACCTTGGGCACCAGTCTTAGTATCGTTAGCATACCCCACAACTATCGAGTTTGTACTTACCCTATTCGGACCATAACCAGCAGGAACATTATTTGGGGCAATATTAACTGCACTATACCTTAGATCTGTATCCGCTTGTACCGGCGTCCCCATTTGAGCACCAGCGCCCATGATAGCCAACGTAGCTAATACACTAGCTAACACTTTTTTCTTTCCACTGTTGTTTTTCGCTACTTCAGATACTACTACGTAGCATTCTTTTGTTTTGCTCCAAACAACTTTAAAAATCTTATTCATAGAATCTATGAACCCCCTTTGAAAAAAGACACAATTATAATCCTTATTATTACAATGTTGTTCGATGAGATTTTCCATATTTGTGAAAGCCTCAAATTCGAGGCGTAACACATGTTTCATTTATTCCTCATCTTGTGTCATATATAAGATAACAAATATAAAAGCCCTTGTAAATGGTTTTTTCATTTTTCTCTCACATATTTTTATTATTTTATATTTATTTATAGATATTTTATATTTTAACTCAATTTTTATTGATTTTATGGGTATTTTTCTCTCTATATATACTATCTATTTCTATGGAATTCGATTTATTACAATAATTATCGATGTGTGCATTAGTTTTTACTTATAAACTATTGCCATATCGTTTTTAATAACTTTCACATACATAGATATGATATAAATCTGCATAAAAATAAGGATTTCTATTTTTTTAGTCATCTTTTTACTTTCAGTACAAATTAACAATTCTAAATTATATAAAACGGAAAAAAATCTCCTCATCTGGAATAATTGGTATTAATAATGAACTTTTTTTCATAATTGTATATAACAAAATCGACTCTATGCTATACTAAACACATATATATCATGATATAGGGGAGGTTTCTCATGGGAACCATAAACGACAAGGTACTAGTTATACTCTACTCAGACATTTCTCCTTTGATATACTTAAGAAAACTCGTCTCTATTACAAGTTATAATATTCATTTCTATTAAAAGATATATATTAGTCTATATTGAAAGGTATACACATGAACCAAAACTCTATTCCCAAAACAGATGCGAAGCAAGATAAAACACCTATAAAAGGTACATCTCCAAAGAAATCAAACACCATACAGCCACCTATTAACGAGGTGGTGCAAGAGAAAATTGAAGAGCTGAAAGAGTCGTATGACAACTTTCTCTATGTGTCCAAAGCATTTCCAACACCAACATCAATTCACTGCAAGCCCGCAGCCGATTATATGGGCTTTCACCAGCACCACTCAAAGGGGCGCGCGTGTTAGAGCTAGGTTCGTCATGCGGGGGCAACATCATCCCTCAAGCGCTGTACTATCCAGAGACTACTTTCACAGGCATTGATTTATCGGGCGTGCAGATTGAACACGGCAAGGAATTAATCGAATCCATGGGACTCACGAATATTACGTTGCTAGAGAAAAATATCATGGACATCGACGACGATTTCGGCACCTTTGATTACATCATCGTGCACGGCATTTGGTCATGGGTACCGGACATGGTGAAAGACAAGATTCTCAGCATTTGTAATCGCAATCTATCGGATCGGGGTATTGCATATGTGTCATATAATACGTATCCGGGGTGGAAACGGTTAGAACAATTACGGGATATTATGCTCTATTCGGAAAAGCATGCGCCAACGACGTCCCTACAGGATCGCACGGCGTATACGAAACAGGTGTTGCAGCTCATTCAAGAAACAATGAAGTTGGATGAACGATCTCGCATGAAATCGAGTTACAAGATTCCTAATATTGATCGTGTCCTTAAGGCCAATGATTATTACGTGGGCCATGAGTATTTAGAGTCCATTAACGATCCGGTGTATGTATCGGAGTTTGTGAAACGGGCTGAATCTCAAGGTTGTGCCTATGTGGGCGATGAATGTATGCAGCGCTCCTTTATTACGTGGTTACCGGATGCGACTGTAACGAATATTAAAAAGTTAGCCCAAGATAACCGCGTGGATAAGGAACAGTACTTTGATTACGTGTATGATACACAGTTCCGCATGGCTTTATTAACGAAACAATCCAACGCGGACAAGATTACGCAAAATGAAACGGTAACCAAGGACATATTGGATGGCCTGTACTTCCTCATCACCTTAGATACAGATTTGGGTGTTCCACCGGAATGGACGGATACGGTACACATCGCTATTAAGGAAATGATGGATACGCGATTACCATTCTCTATACAAGATGTGGTCGACCATATTGAACATCAATATCCGGGCTATGACATCGATATGGATAAGCTTTATACGCGCTTGTTCTTGCTCGTTGTCATCGGCCAACTCTATACCTTTGGTGAACGCTATGAACACCTACCGTTCAAGGAAAACGAAACCTACATTCCTCAGCGGTTCATCGACTATATTGCAGCCCTTATCGAAAAGGATGGCAATCGATATATGACGACGGCAAACATGTATAATCAAATCGACTATGATGTGGAGCATGGCGTGTTATACATTATGCGCCTCTTAACAACGCCAACTACAAAAGAAAAACTCATAGAAGATCTAGATGTAAATGTGACCGTCGAACGGACAACGAAGGATGGTCAACAGTACCGCGTTCCATCGGAACAATATTTAGATGAAGTATTGCGTCATTTACGAGTATTGGGGTTCTTTAGAAAATAAGTATATAAACATAATAAAAGGGCGGGTTATAGGACAAAAAGTGTGTGTGACTAATCCCAATAAGTTGGAAAATCTGTAGACATATGTAGCTCATTCCAAACAGGAGCATCACCCCATTGAGGGATGGAACGATCTATTTGGCAACAACTAGATAACCGTTTGTAGATAGCAGCAATCGATTCATCTGTAGGCATACAATTTAATATATCTGAAATAGAAAGCGGTCTTGGTGAGTGCATATAGCACCACCAATAGACCGCTTTTAGTCTTCTTTCAAGTGAAAGGCCCCTATGAGCCCGTAACATACTTCTTAGTTGAGCATTTACTCCACCTTCAATACGATTATTTGTTGTAGGTACTTTAATATCAATGCATTCCAAAAATGTAAATAAAGTTTGTTGCCTAATTAGGCGCCATAATGATGATTCAGCTTTAAGCAAACGCTCATGTGTAGAGCGTTTATTTCCGAATTCATCAATCGTCATTTCTCGTAAAAAATCAGAATATGTCATTCGCCACGCTGAAAGCTCATTAATCCATATAAAGGCTTGATCCATTGTTTTCACATTAAATAAAGCTTTGGCAAGACTATAAAGGTCTTTCCCAGCTAACGTTTTAGGTCTACTTGTCGTATATCGTCTAACCTGACAAAAAATGTGAAACAGGCATCTTTGGTGACTGCTATGAGGCCAAACTTTACGTAATGCTTTAGGCAAACCATTGGCACCATCAGACACAACGACTTTAGGTTCGGCAATCCGTTCCATTAAACACTGCCAAGCTCTAGCATGCTCATAACGACAGACATACCATGAGTATCATTGCAACAAATCAAAACACATAAATTTCTAGCTAAGTAAATTCCATCAAGATATACCACATCATGTACTTCTTCCACTTTTGGTGGCAATGGCCATATGGACCAAAATTTAGCGGTTTTACGCCTGAATGTACGACCTTTACCAGGCATATCAGCTTGAATATCGGTGCTGAATAACCAATTCAAGAATAGGTTTAACTCTTTACTTAATTTATTAATTTTAACGGTAAATGCCACCTTACAATATTTGCAAAACCAACGCTGAGAACCAGATTTTTAAAACACCATGTTTAATACATGTTTCATTACAATCAGGACATTTTATTTGTCGCATAAACTCTTCCTCCATATTTGTTTATATATAGGAAGATATAACCTCATTTTAGTCAGTAATTACAAGGGTTAATTGATGTTTTTCACCCACACTTTTTGTCCACCCTCAAACTTCTCCAGAAAAGATTAAACCCTTATAACACTAGTAAATATCTAGTGTTATAAGGGTCTTCACACACTTTTTGTCCTATAAGCCTTTTTATGCGTACATGTATAAAAAAATATCATATGATATTCATATTTTTCAATAAATTAGATATAGTTTTATGAAAATATTATGAATTTTTAAGCACTTGTAACTCATTCCTTATATTAATTTTTATTTATACGACAAATAGCGGCTAGTACATCAGATGAGATATACTAGCCGCTACATAGTTACGGGTTTTATAATATATTTTTATCAGTCTTATATATTGTATTATTTTATATACATTATATAATCAACTATTTTTTATTAACACGAACACGTTCAATCGTTGGTTCCCCTTTATGATTTTTTGCCACTGTATCTACGCGGAACAATGCCATTTCAGGGCTGAATTCTGTTACGAGTTGTTCGTTTACTTGTACGCCATTTTGAATTGCACGGTATACGATTTGTGCAAACTCATAACGTGTTAACATACGATCCCCACCGAATGTGCCATCAGGGTATCCTTCTACTAAGCCACGACGAGATAAATCGCTAACAGCTTCGTATGCCCAGTGGTTACTTGGCACATCTGGGAATAATGTAGTGCGGTCAGCTTTCATATTAGTACCAGCTACACCATTTAGAAGAGTTGTCAATTTTTGGATTTGTGCATTTTGAAGAGCTACGGTTTTCTTAAGTTCCAACACTTCTTTACCGATGGCTACACGAGAACGGGATACATTGCTATGAGCGCCGACTTTCACAGAAAGACCTGCATTCACAACGGTTTCCCCATTGCCAAGAGTAGAACCTACGCTCAATTGCACGTCTTCATTAGGACGATAGAACGCACCGAGTGCAGCCGCATTACCATTGTGGTAATGACCATAGCCAGCCGCGAAGTCCCATTTAGCATCAGGGTCAAAGTCGAGCGGATGAAGGGCCGCCAAGGCAGCAGAACCAGCTACGGCCTTGTTAACGCGTTTATCTAGGCGAGATACGGTACCATTGATGTTTGTAATATCGCCACCGATATTGTTGCGCAATTGTTTAAGTTGAGCCACATTAACCGCATCAGTATCATTTGTACCAGCTGCAACTGATGTAATTTGGCGTGTTACATTATTCCCTACATCGCCAACAGATACGGCAGAAGCTGTAGATTTCCATGTAGCTGATGTATTAGTGGATGGCGCGTTAGTAAGAATATCATAACCAACTGCACCAGCTGCTACTGTCGCTTTAGATCCACTACCAAAGTGCTACGCCACCTTCGGTGGATACGTCTGTGTTATGACCGATGGCCACCACATCATGTACCGTTGTCGTTGTAGCCGCATCACTAGAACCAATGATAACAGCGTTATTAGCACCTGTTACAGTACGGTTATCACCAACGATAACTGTATTCTTTGCATCGGATACAGTGTTCTTAGAACCGATAGCAGTCAAATGTTGTACATTAGAGGCTGTATTGCCGACACCCATAACGAGGTTGTCTGCACTTTCAGCACCATCAGCACCTGTTACAGTGTTATTAATACCAATCATAGATGTGCGCAATGTGTAGTCAGCCTTATTGCCACCACCGAATGCCATCGTAGCACCGCCGCCGTTGGAATTTTTGACAGCTGTACGCAATTTTCCAGCTAATTTTTTAGCAGAACTACCACCACTAGTTGGTGCACCAATGATAGCTGTAGTAGAGTTTGTAATTTCATTACCAGCACCCACAATAATAGAACCATTAGAATTAAACGTTCTATTGGCTGTACCAACAATACTATTACCTATACCTGAGTAGTCACTAGTTGCAGTCTTGGATTCAATACTATTTAAAGAACCTGTAATAGTAGCACCAAAGTTTTGTGCCGCTTGTGGTCTGAACCCGCCGCCATCATAAGCACCTGTTATAGCAGAATAGGCACCATTAACTACACCAAAGGTAGCATTATTAAAGCTATTAACACCAACTGTAGTTGCATTTACACTCACATTATGAGAACGCATACTATCTACATTACTTGTATCTACTGTGGTATCACCAATCTCACCCTTATAGTTATGAGTACCAATCATAATACCACCAGAGCGAGCATATGTATTTTGACCAATAGCCACGCCAGTTGGTACTTTAGTTGGATCAGCTGGAACAAATGGCGCACTTAAGCCAAGAAATCCACTTCCTCGGAAACTAGTTTGATTAAAATTAAAACTAGCCTCTTGCGTACCTGCCATATTTTCAGAAAAAGCTTTTTCACCAATTGCTATGCCACCGCCTTGGTTAACATAGTTATTTGTATGTGCACCACTACCAATAGCGATATCTCCTGTAGCTGGACGATTAGTACCATTTGCATAAGAAACTTCAGCACCGTTACCAATAGCTACATTTAACTTCTGGCGCTTTACTGCCTGTACCATAAGCAATACCATTGCCTGTGCCTGTTGCTGTATCTGCAGCGCTAGCTACCATACATAAGCTGGATAATAGCACACCATTAATTAGCAAAGTTAATAAACGTTTTCGTTTGTTCATTTTACCGCTCTCCATTTCACAAATTATACATAAGATGAATTATATATACACAAAATTCATCTTATCTTTATATTTCAATATTATACCACTTTGCTTTGATTTGTAAAATCATTAATTTAATATGAAGTTAACGATTTTTAAATATACCTTATACTCATTTCTTTAATAATCATCTGTAATATATCTTACAATATAAGATTTACTATAGAATCCTATTTCTTAATAGGATACATTTTTTAAACCGAGTTTAAAAATAAATATTTTTGCAAGACCGTTAAACAAAATAAAAAGCGGATAGTACACCATAAAGGATAACTATCCGCATATATACTAGATTTATTCTATAACGAATTCACTTACGATACACATACTATAGAATATTTAACTATTATTTATTATTCAATTTTTGTACGAGCATATCTACTGTTTCTTGTAACTTTTTATTTTGAGCCTCCAATGTATCAACCCGTTGTTCAAGAGCGTTATAGGACGCAGGAGAGATGTTTTGTAACGTTTTGTTTTCGCCGAATTTGTAGGATACGCCAAGGTTGGCCATAATGTGGTCATTAACGGTAGCACCTGCTGTGAGGAGCAAGTTTTCCTTTGGATAATATCCCACACCAAGGGCTAGCGCATTAGCATCTTTATAGTGACCAATACCACCCATCACTTGTACTCGATTATCTGGATCAAATTGCATTGGATGTAATGCAGCTAGTGCCGCAGCACGAGCATCGCCTTTATTGGCCTCTTTTCCAATGTTGCTAATTTTGTTGTACAGATTATCGATTTGTTGGTTCGCACCATATAATTGGGAACCATTGATAGCATCTGTAGAGTCCGCACTAACGCGGCCTGCTGCTACATGTGTAATGGTCCGTTCTTGACCGGTAGCGCCTACAGATACGGTGGATACTGGTGCAGTGCCGGCAAAGTTAACGGTGCCACCTGCATAAGTATAGCTTGGGGTGCTCACCACATCTGTGCTTTCAGCAGTGGAATTATTGCCTAATACAACCGCATTATCTAGAGATGTATTTACATTATTACCCATTACGAATGTGTTGTTAGCGCTCACTCGATTATAGTTACCTACGCTATAGGAATTATCCCCCTTAACAGTGGCCACATTATACGTACCTACACCAAAGGCACCAGATTGATTACCCTCAATTTTATTATATGCACCAATAGCAGAGTTCTTGTCACCTTCAAAGATAACGCCATGACCCATGCCATAGTTAAAGTTGCCGTTCACATTAGAGTTAGAGCCAATCAACACTGTATTGTTACCTGTGCTGCCACCAGCTTGGCCAGCGCCAAGCCATACGTTTTTATTCCCTGTAGCACCAGAACCGGCAAAAGCACCAATAGCAATTGTATCAGAAATAGTTGATTTAAAGCCTGCCGCAAAGTTACCTAAGAAGTTATAGTCTCCTTTGCCTTCCATAAATGTTTTAGCACCTAATGCTACGTTCCCACCACCTTGAGAACCATTCAATGCTACACGACCAATGGCAATGTTATTCCCTCTTGCATTTGGATCTCCTCTATGAGAATATGGATCACTGTTGGTTGCCCCAGCTTGACCACCTAAGGATACATTATCCGAATTGGTGAAAGAAGCACCCTGCAATCCAATATTATAGGCCGCACCACCTGTTGAAACGATAGGTGTATCGGCGGCCTGCACTAGGCCCATAGAAGATACACTAAATACACTAACCATTGAAACAATACATAATTTTGTTGCGTAATTCATGTTACGTCCCTCCTACACTCTCCTCTTACACCATGTTGCTATACTCCCGCCAGCGTTCTCGATGTACCATATATTTCAGCCACCACGTAAGGATTTCCACAAGTACTCAATTTAGCGAGTATCCGTTTCGTATAATCAAGATGTTCTAACAAAGCATCGCGTAGTTTGCGTTGCACGTGGTCAGGGGAATGGAATACGAGTATAGGATCAAAGTCTCCTATGATGATATACGTTGTATGTGGTTCTGGTCCTGGCTCAATGCGGTATTGAAATGGAATGATAACATTGAATAAACCATATACCACATCACGCCCGATTGCTTTGCGCGATTTCAGGCTCGCAAAGGTCATGTTCGGACTCATTGTTCTAGGGTCCGTATACATCGGCTTTGACCGCCTCGACGATTGAATGCCGTTTGCTAGAACACCCTCATGGTGCGCTACTTCTCGTAATACCATCTTAATGGATTTATGGATGATTTCACGCCGACCATCTACATAATAACACGCGGTACAATCACCGCCGTCAATGTAGATTGGGATCAAGCAACATATATGGTGATCTACATCGCCATATATGGCATTGGGGTTACAAGAAATTAATTCGTTATTACTTACATTTTGACACGTTGTATTATGCATCATCATGACCTCTTCTTATGTTAAAGGAGTAATAATATTAAGGAATTCCTCTTGTAAAAGCTTATAAATAACACGTGTTATAGTAGGTGCTTTAGCAGCACTTATGAGTCAATTGTATACCTATAATTACAAACTGTAAATATATAAATTAAAAAATATTTTAGTTTTTTTAATATTACTTATAACTATGCATATTTTGCATATCTTGAATATCGAATTCTTTGTTATCCGCTACCATCATATAGTACCGCAATTGGTCGATGGCCTTTTGATGGCGTTGTTGCACAGCCTGTCTAGACTGATGTGTTTCACAGCCTATGTCTACGCAGCTCTTGCCATCTCGATATAAGGCATACAATAACTGTTGTTGCTCGCGTGGTAATTTTTTGAAAGCAGCCCACAGACGATTGCGCAATTCGTCTTCTGTTACCGTTCCGATGATGTCTCGTTCAATATCTATATCATCCGGGAACTGGTCCATAGCAGGCTCTGATACATCATCACCGGTACATAGAGGCAAGGTCAACTCGTGGCGCCACCGATGAGCTGATTGTTTATAAAAATTAAGATAACCATAATGAATGGCTGCTTTCACATAGCCAGAAAATGGTACCTTTCCCGATGTGTGAAAGCTATAGATGGATTCGATAAAGATAATCCACAGAAATGATTCTACGTCGTCCGTCATCATAGCCGTACTGCATCGGCTTGCATACCGCATAATGAGTGGTCGATAGCGCCGACACAGCTCGATTTGTGCCGCATCGATGGTCAGTTCTTCAATAGGCCACACCGCTCGCTCCGTACTGAGCACCGATACACGACGTTCTTGGCAGACGCGCACTAAACTTAGGTCTGTCACCGCTTGTAATACCTTTTGGGGACATACCACATGCTTTACGTTCATATTCGTTCCTTTCTGCCTAGGCTTACTTGGAATATACACCCAAATGAGTATTTAGACAAACGAGAAATTCCGCCATAAATGCATAGATTTACAGCGGAATTTTTGTTGTTACATATGTATTTGTGTATAATTACAAACCTATTTCAGAAAAGTACGTCAATTTAGATCAATTTTACATAGCTGCATGAATTTGAATCGATCGTTGTACAATGAGCGCGTTTGAATCAATTACAAGTCGCACGAATTCGAATTCATTTCACTAAAACGATTGTATTAATCGAGTGTATCTAACGCAGGTTTTGCAATGGTATCGTAAATATATTGCCCTTGACCACAATTAATTTCCTCAAGATTTGGGAACACGAACTGGTACCAAAATTGGAACATAGTATTCACAAAATGGTAATCTGCGTAACGCAGTGGACCACGGCTACCCCCTTGAATACGTCCAATAATTTCCATATCTAAGAGGTCGGCCATACGGGTTGCAAAGGTGCCACTCTTAAGCTCACTGGCATGACATAATTCTGTATAGAACGGCTTATCCAGTTGTGCCAACGCATAGAGAATCGCATTAGCGGCGCCTACATTACGAATGTAGCGCATAAGCAATCGTTGTGGTTCCGTACATAATATGCCTTGTGGTCTGAAGAATAGACGCACAATATTTTCATCTACCGATAAGGCGGGATCTATATGCACGAGGTTGCCCGGCATACCACCTGTTACATGGTATAGCTTAACAAGATCTTCGTCCGTATAGTCCCAACCTGATGCTCTCACATCATCAAGTGTGAACGGATTGACCTTGAAATAATTATGAATGTAGGCTGCAATTAAGCTTGATTCGCCCAAGATTCGCCCTTTTAATTCGTCCACATGGGTTCCCATGAGGAGTACGAATACTTTACCATGGTCACGATAGGTTTCCATCAAGTCACGCAATATGATAGGCGCTTGTGGAACCGTATCCACAAATGAAGGATAATCATCTATGATGAGCATGATCCGCTTGTCAAGACTTGCTTGAAAAACGCCACGCAATGCATCCTCTAAGGTCTTAAAAGACCCTAATGGCACCTTTAGTTCTCTCTCAATTGATCGAATATGAATGGACTCATTCGCCAAGCGTCCAAGCAGATATATGGTATGACCCTTGCCTAATCGAGCCTGTAACTCTCTAGCGATATACGTTTTACCAACGCTGTAAGGACCGTGTACAACACTCATTTCCATGCGGTCCTGATTGTATAGTTCCATTATGGCGTCAATGACCGCCTCATGGTTACTACATTTCATATAAGATCTCACCTCCCTTAAAATAGTTCTCAGGAGTTTATTATATCATATTTTAAATAAACTATAAAATATATCTTGTAAATTTTAACAAATAGATAATAAATTCATTTTTTACACATAAAAAACTCTTTTCCCATTATGATATGTACCCCTTTTACTGGTTGTCCAGTAAAGAGGGTACATTATTACAAGAAAAGAGTTTCTATGCCTAATTTTACATTCTTATTATTAAAGCTTACAGTTGTAAGCCATATCTATCGGTCATTGCTAAATTTCATAAGCATGATGCGGCGCACCGATTCATCAAGGCGTGCTTCGGAAATAGTTCCATCTGCTACAGCCTGTGTTAATGCATCGTGAACTGCCTTGATGTGCTTGGCATGCTTACAAAGGATAACCATGTCGCTGCCTGCATTAATGGTACGTATCGCATAATCCTCTATTGATATACCAGCAATAGCGGCGCCGACCTCGATATCATCGGTCATCACGACGCCATCAAAGCCCAGTTCCTTCCGTAGCCAATCTGTAATGATCAGTTTAGATAGACTCACCGGCTGATTGGCATCGATAGAGGGTACTTTCACAGCATTCACCATAATCATAGGATGTTCGTCACGCGTCGCATCAATGAGCTGAGCAAATACGCGGCCATCATCGTCCATGAGGCTCGCCTTCGACGCATCTAGTTTCATGCCCGGCACCGTGTAATCAGCACCGCCTGGAAAATATTGGTACCCCGTAAACACGCGATTCGCCGCATAGCGTTTAGTAATAGTTTCACCGATGCGCGCCGCCCGGTCCACATCGCTCGTGTACGAGTAAAACGAATGGGTATTCACCATTACACCCAGGTTCAAATTAAACCCAAGGTCGCGCATCTCGATAGCCGTGCGCGTCGCTAGACTCGACACCGCATCAAGCCCCTGCTTCGATAACAACTTAGGGTCCGTCCACGGTAGCATCAAATTAGTCTATACTGCATGCGTTCTCGATTCATGGCGATGAACGGCATCATAAGGCTCGACGTATTCGCAGTGTCTCGTATGCCTTTTGTGAAAGCCCGCACTTGTTCCTTGGATTCCATATTATCATTATCTAATACAATACCGCCTACGCGATATTTACGTACTAATTCTTTTTGTGACTCGTCAAATGTAGTGCCTTCTAGACCGATACACATTAACTGACCAATCTTGTCCTCTTGTGACATCGTGCGCACACTGCGGTCCGCCTTTTCCGCAGCCGACGCATTCATGGCGGCAATCGCCTTATACCCTACGGGCGCACGATCAGAATTTGTCGTCACACTCGGCTCCTCTCGACTACACCCTACAATGGTGCCCATCGTGACGATCACCAAAACACCACAAGCTAGCCTCTTTACGAACTGCTTCATCTCTCTCTACCCTCTATGACAGCTCAACCCAACTATAGATAAACTAGAACTTATATCCTCCCAGTCATAAGTCCTATTGTTAACACTTGTATACTATCATTATAATAAAAAACTACAACCTAGTCGAATATATAACTGATGTATTCTCAGTATACATAGAACTAGATTGTAGTGTTAAGATTATTTACGAGTATGATTTGTTCCTGTTTCATCGGACTCAGATGTGGAATCCGTTGTTTGTTGAGGTGCTTTATGAAGGGTCATCACCGTTTTAGCCGCCACCTTTTTCACTGGGCCTGTTGGTAATACAATAGGTATTTGCGTGTTTACTTTCACAGGACCATTAGCAGGTACAGGCGCTTGAACTGGTGTCGATAACGCCTTAACGATATTTGGTTGCGGTGCCGTTGGCGCTACAGATTGAGCCGCTGTTTGAGCTGCTACCGATTGTGATGCTATTTGCTGTGCTACTACTGGTTTGGTGCTTGTTTAGGCGCATCCGGTTGTTGACGTGCCACACGAGCCGCCGCCAAGATACCTGGATTGCGATATAATAACTGACCACCTTCGGTAGACAATTTTTGATCGTAATAATATACATCAGCGTTGTAATACTCACTACCGCTCGTCACATCATAACGCAAACCAATCATGGTATACACCGTAAAATGTAGCAACCCATCCGGTTTACTGCGATCAATCGAATCGCGGTCCACATACCAGTTATTGCCATTATAGGTGAAAGCATAAATATCTTGCCGAGCATCGGCATTGGGTATAACAAATATAAACAGCGCTGCTACAAACATAGCCACTGCGCATATACGTTGAAACATGAGGCCTCCTCATCAAATGATTGTATACGATTTAACAACTTATTATACCACATTTTCTGAGATTGCGTTCCTCTGACATCCCTACTTGGAATTAGAACAGGCCTGTAGTATTGATGGGCCCCTTTGATACTGCTCCTAAAATTAGAACAGGCCTGTAGTAATTTCCGAACCTTCGTACATACTCTTTTAAAATTAGAACACGCCTGTTCTAATTCTAGAGACACTATATAATTGATTAAGTTTATTTGGATTTGACGATATATATAATTTTCCTTATAATAAAAGAAGATAGCCAAGCGAGTAGTTCCGTCAGGCTCATCTCAAAAAATACGAAAGTGATGAAATGGCCTTTCAGTTACCTAGTTACCTTAGGATAACGAAGGGCTATTTGTCTTTTCCAAGACAAATAAGAGAAGCTAATTATAAAGAGAACTTTTGTTTTACGCAATAAGTATCTATAAATACAGATATACGAGTTAAATTTATAAAAGCCCCAAAGTACTAACAGCTAATATATACGGCTATTAGTACTCTGGGGCTATTTATATATCGATTATATCCTCAGATTGTTTTAGGTAAACATATCTTAGAATTTATGTGTAAATCCAGCGTTCACAGACCAGCCTGCTTTATAGTCGCCAGATAATCCGGTGCTAATATCAGCATAAAGGCTGTTGTTAGCATTGATGCCATAGCGGCCACCGAATGCAAGGTCAGTCCATGTCCCTTTAAGGTCTTGTTCTGTTGATTTCACAGTAGAACCACTTGTGTATGTAGTTTTCACCGATCCAGAGAAGGCGTGGTTAACGCCGACACGAGTATAGATACTCCCTGAGCCAAATGTCTTACCAATTTCAAGGCCAAGACCGCCAGCAGTGCTGCTTACGCCAGCTTGGTCTACATGCATGGTGCCTGCATTAAAGCTATCTCCACCAAAGTGAGTATAACTCAATTGTGCTTGCGGTTCGATGTATACACCATTTTGTAATTTCACAGTTTTACCATAGCGAGCGCCGATAGTGTATGCATTAGCCTTCGTTTCGCCAGATAGGCTTTCACCAATTTCATTACGAGCTGTGAAAGTATTCGTTACACGACCAACTTGAGATTCAAGTTGAATGTATTGATCTCGGCCGAGGTCTTTCAAACCATAGGCGCCAACAGCAAAGGCCTTTTCTTTGCCAGAGCCATTGAATACATAATCATCATGGCCACGAAGGTAAGACACTTGACCGCCTACGGTCCAACCTCTACCAGCTTTAGCGTCGTAACCACCTTGAAGGCGTGTATAGGTTGTGTCGGTATCAATACCTTGTGCATCATAGCTATATTGACCGCCACCGATATGGGCCCAAATACCTGTTGTTGCGCCTTGTTGCAATGCACGAGGACGGTAAGTATTTGTTAATGTGCGCCAGCCGTTGATATTGCTCATAATCGCAGAACGAGCACCACGCATATGAGGGGTATCATATGCCGTTGATTGGACTGGTGCCGGTTGCGGTGCTGGTGTTGGCGCCGGTTGTGGTGCCGGTGTTGGTTGTGGCGCCGGTTGCGGTGTTGGTGTTGGTTGTGGCGCCGGTTGCGGTGTTGGTGTTGGTTGTGGCGCCGGTTGCGGTGCTGGTGCTGGTGTTGGCGCCGGTTGCGGTGCTGGTGTTGGTTGTGGCGCCGGTGTTGGCGTTGGTGCCGGTTGTGGCGCTGGTGCCGGTGTTGGCGTTGGTGCCGGTTGTGGCGCTGGTGCCGGTGTTGGCGTTGGCGCCGGTTGTGGCACCGGTGTTGGTGTTGGCACTGGTTGCGGTGCAGGCGTTACTGTTGTATTACCATATACATATTTACCTTGACCATTTTGATCCGCTTGCCATGTAATAGCACCTTCTTTAGCATAGCCAGACGTTACTACCTTAATACGACCAGATTCAGCACCTTCAGAAGCAATGGCTACTGTGCCTTCAAGGTTTCTTTCACCAGTCACATAGTTATGGTAATACACCTTGTGTGCAAGATTATCTAAAACCTTATTTACATTATCCTCAGTAGACAAATCTAGCCCTTTGCGGCTGGTGTATAGATGAGCGCCAGCATTAGGGGCTGCACTTGTAATATGAATGTCGCCACCCCAGAAGGAATCAGCCGTTAAACCATTATATGTTGTGGTTGGCGGTGTATATTCTGGATCTTCGGTATCTGCATATTCTTCATTAGGATCATAAATAAAGTTCACATGGCCTTCGAGCTTATCTATATGGATTTCATTATGCTCCGATTGTGTGACACCATTGTTAAAATTACGGTTCTTAGCACCTACTAAACGATGTACATGACTCGGTGTAGTCATAGTAGAATAGCTTGTACCGGATAAACCACCTTGATAAAAATGATCCCAATAACCCTGTTCACCAAGGAATACATTGATATGATTATCATGAGGAGAATTTTTATCTGCTAAATTAAGAGCAAAACCAACCCATAATGCATCTTTCTGATCTAAACCAATATTGATTATAGAGGAAGTCTCCTCATTGCCGTCAATGCGCACATCACCGTCAAGATTAATATCATAGCCTTGTATTTTTCCATGAGAACCATCAACGCCAAGATTTACAACTCCACCATTAGAGATTACTGCAGGTCTACTTACATTCCCTACTTGAATTAATCCTTCTCTAACGGTAATGGAACTATCATTCTTAGCCACTATAATAGCAGGTCTATCATCAGTTGCACGAGCATGTACACGATCTATAGCAATAATCGCTCTATGATCGGCCTCGATACCTTCAAGAACTCTCGGTACTTCACCTAGGTTCATAACATAAAAATTATCAGCACGAATTACACCATCGTCATCCATAGCCATAGCATTAGGGATAATCGCGCCAGCAATCGTCAGCGCTACAGCTAGCGATAGCTTTGCTTTACTTACATGTCTCATAATAGTCCTCTCACTCTTATAATATAAACAAACCATAAATTATCTTAAATTATAATTTACAATTTGTTATTTGTAAATATGAGAGAAATAAAATTAGTATAGACCTGTACTATCTGTTGATTCCATTAACATACTTTTTAAAATTAGTACAGGCCTGTAGTATTGCCTGGGACCTTTAATACCCCTCCTAAAAATTAGAACAGGCCTGTTCTAATTCTAGAGACACTATATCAGGCTATCTTACTAATTACTACAGGCGTGTTCTAATTTAAAATTCCCTTGATAAGTACCGAGATACTCATCAAGGGGATTGTGTTAGTTATGGAAAAGACAAATAGCCCTTCGTTATCCTAGGATAGCTAGTGAGCTCAAGTCACATTTTACGCTTTAAATATAACACCATTATGCTCTAGTTGTTCCACCGTTTTTTTACCAATGCCTGGTAGCATCAATACTTCTTGTTTAGTAACTGTTTTAAAATCAGCTACTGTGTATAGGCCAGCTTGTGAAAGTGTAATTTGTGCACCAAACCGTATATTGTCATATACCGGATTTCCTCGCACAGCCACACCTTTAGCAACCTCTACGGTACTCATATGAGCTGTCTCGCATTTTCCTATATAGCTATCATTAGAGTACCGATTCACAACAATTAGACCGGTAACACATTCATACGCATCATATAAAGTCTGCCATAATGGGCTTTCAAAACTCACCAATTGAGTCGGTAAAAATGAGATAGCAGTATATAAACTTATTAATTCCCGTGGATCAAAATCTATGTCAATCACTTGGTCTACCATATACATAATGGTCTCTAAATGGTCTTCTACAAAATCGTTCCACCGCGTTGCATCTTGTAATAACCAATCAATATCTTCATATTCGTCAACAAGATCTGCTAATACATCATGGGCAACCTTGCTTTTCACCACACTGCAAAGCCAATAAAATATACAACATATGCATCGGCAACATGATATTCGGTGCCTGATTAAATGCATTTTTGTATATCATCGCAACATGCGAGATAACGTTGATACACCTTGCGACCATGATCCCAGTTGGCGGCACCACAACAAGCAACCATCATGTACACAAGGAATCCTGAATGGTCTTGCTTGTCCCCGTGAAAGACAGGAGTAAAGCATGCAATCGCATCATTATACATATTGTATTCTAAATATATCATCCCCATGTCGATGAGACAGCGCATATAAGGACGAGCCTCGATTATATGCCAATCCATTTTCTTAGGTTTTTTCAACGATTCTACTAGCTGTTTTAGCTGATGAAGTTGAAAACTTGGATGTAACTCAAGAACTATAAGTTCCCGTTTAGCATCTACTTCATCAGGACATAACGCAAGAATCTTATTGTAGAATTTCTTTGATTCCTCAGTCGTATCAGCCTCTTCTGCAGCCTCATATAAATCACGTAATTTCATTTCTATCGTATCATTAAAATCACCACGATTATATTGAGTCATAAATGCTTCTATCAAATCCTCAATAAGTTTGAAATCAGACTCATGTTCAGATACAAATTGTTTCTGTAAACGTAATAATAACTCACTTTGAAAGCGAAACATAGAGTATCTCCTTATACATATGAACGTAAAAACACTACTTATCTGTAATATATCACGAGAGGGTATATTAATTCTAGAGGTAAGGCCTTGTTCTATTAATATCTCATCTGAAAATTAGTACAGGCCTGTAGTATTGACGAAGCCCTTTCATACCTCTCCTAAAAATTAGAACAGGCCTGTTCTAATTCTAGAGACACTATATCAGGCTCGTCTTGCTAATTACTACAGGCGTGTTCTAATTTAAAATCCCCTTGACAAGAGTACCGAGATACTCATCAAGGGGATTGTGTTAGTTATGAACGATACCAATCATCATATTAGAATTGGTAGTTAAGGTCTAGGCGGTAGTAGTTGGAAAGTTTTTCGTTATCGCCAGTAGCCTTGTTTGTTTTGTTATTAAATCCGTAGTATGCTGTTAAGCCCACGTTCTTTTGTAATGCGTAATCAGCAGTTAATAACCAGCCTTTGAAGCCTTGATAATTCATTGTACTAGTAGTTATACCAGGTGCAACTGTAGCCCAAGCTGTATTAGTTGTATCGTATGCAATGTCCCATGTGGAGGATGCAGCGCCTAGGTTTTGGCCGAAGTTGAAGTATTGTGCTTTTACGTCCCAGGAACCGCGTTTTGCTTGGTCGTAGTTGCCGTAGCCAAGGCCAGCAGTCCATGCAGAACCGTGAGAAACGCCGGCTGCTTTCACCCATTCGCCGCCAACCCAAACTTTATCAAAGTTCATGTCTGTGCTGAAGCCATACATGTTTCTAAGTGCGTCACCACTAGATTTGTGCGCATTTCTACGCGCATAGAAGCCACCAAGGTTTACATGTTTATTAAGTTGACCTTTAACGCCTGCATAGGTGAAAGTTTTGTTAGATTTTTTAGTTAAGCCGTCAAAAGCGCCTGCCACAGCATAGCCGTAGGCTGCTTGGAATTGAACTTTGTCGTTGCCTGCATTGAATTGAACACCGTCGAATGTGTCATCGTAAATCAAACCGTTGCCGAGCATTTGGTCGAAGCGACCAGCTTTCACAGACACGCGTTCACCAAATTTGTGATTTACATAAGCGCGATCGATAGTAGCCGTTGCATTGCCACCATTAGTCGCATCGCCAAATTCAAAGTCCCCAGAAGTTACGCGAACGACAGCGTCTGTGCGGTCATTAACCTTCGCATTGAACTGAATGCGAGCACGCGCGTCGAATTGGGAACCTTTGCTGTAATCGCCCACAGCGTTTACATAGTTACCATCTTTCTTTTGGGAACCAAGATAACGAAGACGCATATCACCGGTTACTTTCACATTACCAACGCGGTCCTCTAAACGAGCCACGCGAACGCCCAAGTTATTTAATTCGTTAGAGAATTCATCAGCCAAACGGTTAATCAAGGCTTGTTGTTCCGCATTCGCACGATCTTGGTTAGCAAGCGCCTTCGCTACCATTTGTGCTACTTGGAAACGAGTAATACCATTTTCGCCTCTGAAAGTACCATCTGGATAGCCAGTGATGATGCCAGTACTAGCCAATTGAGACACGGCTTGGTAGGCCCAAGAATCAGGGGTTACATCGGAAAATGGGTTCGCTGCAAACGCAGTTGTTACACCCAACACAGCTGTTGCTGCAAAGATAGCGGCAAATTGTTTTTTCATAACTATACCTCTCTCCAAAAAAGAAACATACACATCTGCAATTCGGCGCTACCAGACTGATTCTCCCTATCCCCTTATAAGTGATAACCGTCCCATTACAGAATATAACATAAGTATAACATACTATAACAAATATTTTATATTTCAGAGAAAAGTTCATTGGATTTTCATGGGATTGTAAAGGTAACCTCAACACCTGTAGAAAAACCGCAAATATAACAAAAAAGATGACGAAATATACATTTTGCCATCTTATTTCGCCATCTTTTTGCATTGTATTAAGTTGTGCCAATCTATTTGATTAGAATTGGTAATTTAACTCTACGCGGTAGTAGTTTGGTAAGTATTCATTAAGCGAACCATCGATTCGATGTGTTCTATTCTTAAATCCATAATATGCATTGAGGCTCACATTGTCTTGCAATGCGTAGTCCACAGTGGCCATCCAGCCTCTAAAGCCACGGTATGTCGTGGTAACAGATGGTGGTGTTGCATTATAATCCCAATGGTAATTATTGGCATCAAATGGGAAATTCCACTTGGATCCATAGGACGCTAAGTTTTGATCAAAGCTAAAGTATTGCGCTTTTACATCCCACGTGCCTTTTTTTGCAGCGTTGTAATTACCATAATCGATACCAGCAGTCCAAGCATGGCTATGTGCGGTGCCAACTGCTTTCACCCATTCACCACCAACCCAAAGTTTATTAAAATTCATATCCGTGCTTAAACCATACAAATTACCGTATGTATTATAAATACCCGTTCTATCTCTTCTATGACGAGAGTAGAACGCACCCACATCGATATGCTTATTTACTCTACCTTTAAGGCCTGCATAATTATATTGATCACGGTCTGGCAAGAAACGAGTTTCATTATGCTCTGCCGTCGCATAGCCATGGGCTAATTGAAGTTGAACCTTGTCGTTACCCGTGTTGAACTGAATACCATCGAATGTATCATCATACAATAAACCATTGCCGATGACTTGATTAAAACGGCCCACCTTCACAGACGTATGTTTACCAAATTGATGATTTACATACCCCCGATCCAGTGTAAGAGCGGATTCGTATTCAGCGCCGTCGCCAAATTCCATTTGATAGGTTCTAAAGCGAGCCACTACATCGGTGCGGTCATTGACCTTTCCATTAAATTGTACACGACCACGGACATCAAATTTAGATGGCTTGTAATATTGACCGCCTTGCCCTACTAATACGCCATTTTTCGTAAAGGAATGACGCAATAAAAACTGCACATCACCGGAAACTTTCACATTACCCGTGCGGTCCTCTAAACGAGCCACGCGAACGCCTAAATTATTCAATTCATTGGAAAATTCATCGGCTAAGCGATTAATCATCGCCTGCTGTTCCGCATTGGCACGATCCTGATTGGCCATGGCCTTCGCAATCATTTGAGCCATTTCAAAACGGGTAATGTCCTTTTGGCCTTTGAAAGTCCCATCTGGATAGCCATTAATAATGCCCGCACTCGCCAATTGAGACACAGATTGATACGCCCAAGAATCTGGCGTTACATCAGAAAATGGATTAGCGCCGAAGGCAGTCGTTACACCCAACATAGCAGTTGCTGCCAACACAGCAGCCAATTGATATTTCATAAAAATACCTCTCTACTATAGAAAACTATATATTATACATGCTATAGTCGCATGAATCAGTATATAAGTATCCTCGTTCCCCTTATATACACATCATACAACCATAATATTTCTTTCTAGTATAACAATGAGAGATAAATAATCGATAAGCAGAACATAAAATATTCATATTATTTTCATTTTTACGTAAGTATTGCAAAAAAAATATGGCGAAACATACGTTTCGCCATATTTGTACATGTACTTAAACTACACTAATCTCCAAGATTAGAATTGGTAGTTAAGGTCAACACGGTAGAAATCGTTTTGATCAGCACCGGCTTGATCTTTCCAATTGAAGCCATAGTAAGCAGTTAAGCCAACATTATCTTGTAATGCATAGTCAGCAGTTGCCATCCAACCTTTATAACCAGCAGTGTAAGCGTGGTCCCAAGTACTGGACAAGATAGGAGCATTAGCTTTGGTTGAAGTATTGAGCTTTTACGTCCCAAGTACCTTGTTTAGCTTGGTCATATGCGCCATAACCAACACCTGCAACCCATGCTTGAGATTTTTCAATGTTAGAAGCTTTTAACCATTCGCCACCAACCCAAACTTTATCAAAGTTAATGTCTGTGTTGAAACCATAGATATTTTTGTAAGGTTTAGCAGCTACAGGAGCTTTCAAATCTTCACCGTTTACACGTGCGTAGAAACCGCCAGCATTAACGTGTTTACCAAGTTTACCGTTCAAACCAACTACAGCAAGTTGAGAGTTTGTTTTAGTAGTAGCAGGGCCTACACCTTCAATAGCATAACCATAAGCTGCTTGGAAGTTAACTTTGTCGTTACCAGCATTGAATTGAGCACCATCAAAAGTATCGTCATATGCTAAACCAGCACCTAACATTTGACCAAAACGACCAGCTTTAACGGATACGCGTTCGCCAAATTTGTGGTTTACATATGCACGGTCAACTTTTACGGATGTATCAGCATTAGCATCACCAAATTCGAAATCACCAGCAACCACACGAACAACTGCATCAGTACGATCGTTTACTTTTGCATTGAATTGCAAACGTGCACGAGCGTCAAATTTAGAGTTTTCTTGTTCAGCATCTTGGTAACGAAGACGAGCATCGCCAGTTACTTTTACGTTACCAACGCGGTCTTCCAAACGAGCTACACGAACGCCCAAGTTGTTCAATTCGTTGGAGAATTCATCAGCCAAACGATTAATCATAGCTTGTTGTTCAGCATTAGCGCGGTCTTGGTTAGCCATAGCTTTCGCAATCATTTGAGCCATTTCATAACGAGTGATATCGTTTTGGCCTTTGAAAGTGCCATCTGGATAACCGTTAACGATACCAGCTGCTGCCAATTGGGATACAGCTTGGTATGCCCAAGAATCAGGAGTTACATCGGAGAATGGGTTAGCTGCAAATGCAGTAGTTACACCCAAAACAGCTGTTGCTGCAAAAATTGCTGCGAATTGTTTTTTCATAATACAATACCTCTTCTTTACACTAAAAACAATTACTATACAATCTTGCAAAGCAATACGCTTATCCCTATGTGTCCATGTTTCCATACAAATAATACGTATACCTTTACAAGATATACGTATACTGTATCATATAGATATTAAATATTATTTAAAAATTCATGAAATTTTCATTCATTTTTTATTTTATAGGTTACTTACTTGTTCCAATAAGTTTTCCCATTGTCCCCAAATGGATTCAGGGCTGAATTGTTTCATACAATCACGTCCGGCTTGGCCCATGGTAATACGAAGGTTTTGATCTTGCATCAATCGTTCCAAGGCCTCCGTCAATGGTGTTACCCCATCATCACATAAGATGCCTGTTTCCCCATCGATGATAAGTTCATTAACAGCAGAGCAAGATTTATAGCCAATTGCTGGCAAGCCCATGCTCATCGCTTCACCCAGTGAAAGCCCAAATCCTTCATATGCGCTTGGGAATGCAAATATATCTGCCGTAACGAGTACACTTGGTACATCGGTTGTCGTCCCCATAAAATGAACACGGTCTCCAAGTCCCGCCTTGGATACGATCATATCCAATTCTTTCTTGTAAATCTTGCGGTCCTCTTGGCCCCATAACTCTATATCCCAGTTTGGATACTTCTCGGCCAATGGTGCAAATGCCTCAATCAATAAATGTGGCCGTTTATGATTCTTATCGAGTCGCGCTACAAATACGATTTTGTAACGGTCTTTTAACTGTGAAAGCTCCGCCTGCTCCGTATATTGTGGAATGGCATTACCAATAACGACAGTCTTAGCCTCTGGTAGATGATTTTTTTAATATGAGATTCAAAGGATGGCAATAATACTTGATTTACCGTACTCTTTGCGACCGCTTCAACCTCCTCTACAGGATAGGTATTAAAATAATCCTCAGGGTCACCATGGCTCATAGTAATGACAGGAATATTAGTTTTCAAGTCAAGCAATAACGCCTTTGAGGCTGCTGGTTGGTACGACACGATTACATCTGGCTTAGTACGATCTAATACAGACTGAAGGTGACCTAATAAATATTTTTTGGTAAACTCATTATTTACACCACGAGCTTTACGCTTATCAAAGGCGCGCAAAATCTCCCGTTTTGCCTTGTACCAAAGAGGGATAGAATGACTTTCACCTTCATAATGACACAAATCATATGCGTCGATACCCGCATCAAGAGGATAGTAGAAATCCCCTGTCTGCACATCACTATACACAAGGCTCACCTTGTGCCCACGGCGCTGCATCTCATTGGCAAACGCAGCCGTCACCTTAGCAAGACCACCTGTATCGCCTACCATCTTTGTTAAATTTGCTAATAAAATACGCATTACTCTCACCTTTTTATTGCTTCTGTCTTTTTATGTCTTCCTACTGTCTTCTTCTGTCTTCATAATAAACACTATATATAGATTAAATATGATATCTAAATACTAAATATAGTATCCAAATAATATAGAATGAAATGTTCTGTCTTTTTCTGTCTTCCTTCTGTCTTTTTCTGTCTTTTTCTGTCTTCTTCTATCTTCTTCTGTCTTCCTTCTGTCTTCTTCTGTCTACTTTTTAGTATTCTAGCATATTTCTATCATAAATTTAATTTATAATACTGTCGTTTATCTCTTGGACTTGATCCAAACCATTCTACAATACCTAATGCTCTAAGATTCCCTAAAATTTTAGATACATTAGATCTACTTCTATTAACAATATTAATTGCTTTCGAAGTCGTTAAATGTTCTCCTGTATTATACATATATTGCACTAATCGTTTCTCTACAAGGCTTAACTCATCATAATTAGGAAATATCGTACCTAATAAATTTTCCTGACGAGTTTGCCGTGTTAATATACTATTTTCTAAGGTCAATACAACCTTATTGCCAGGTTCAGTATACACAGGGTCATGTAAATAATATTTAGCCATTTCAGAATAAATACGTTTTACACCTTCGTTCATCTCACGTACCCAACCAAATTCACTTAGTATACGTGCAATTCTTGGATTTCTAGAAAATCTTTCTTCTCTAATATTTTCTATAGTAACTATATTAGGCAATTTTCCTGGACTTTCAATTGAAAGATGATCATCATACATTAAAACACGAATATGATCTCCATGAACAGAATAATCTCTATGAGTTACCGCATTAACAATACCTTCAAACCAAGCAAACTCTGGATATTCTGGAACTATAGTAAAAATCCCCTCATCTTGTAATGTTTGAAAATCTCTCAACTGTGTTTTTATAAATTCTCTTGACTCAGTAATAACACGAGGTAAAGCTTTATTAAACTCAATACTTTTTATAACATTAAAATCTTGACCTAGACCCATTTCGGTTCCACCAAAACGAACAAATTTCAAACGTGCTTGTGGTAAAAATCGACTAGGATCTTTACCAAATAATAAAATCCCTGCTTTTGTTATATATCCATCACGATACAGATTTCGAGCTTTTAATACCTCTGCTATGGATAATGATACTTCTGTCCCCAAATGCTGCTGAAACTCAGTAATTAAGTCTTCATCTATATCTTCAAGTGTCGCATCTAATACTAACTCATCTTCTACATATCGTTGACCTCTATCATACTCCAATATTCTTCTACGTTCATATGATAATTCAATAGTTTCATCACCTTGACGTAAATATACTACATCATTTGGTGCAACAATTACTCGATTAACCGATGGGTCAACGCAAATAATTAAAATATTATCCGATTCACCAGCTTCATTTGTTACAGGAATAATATCAAACCTTTTCATAATAGGAGTACTAACTAATTCACGATCTATTTGTTGAAAAGACTCTATACTATGAGCTTTAGAGTGGTTAAATCCTGTAATTCGACCATCATCCTCAACACCAATAACTAAAACACCGCCATCAGCATTAGCAAAACCAATTAAAGTTTTTAATAACTCTCGTGGCTTTTTTCTTGCACTCTTTCTTTCTAAATATTGACTTTCTGGTGTAAAACAAAGATATTCAAGAGAATAGTTCAAATTCAACCCTCCATTCACTTTGATATTTCTAATAATAAAAGAACATTTGTTTCTTATAGTATATCAAAATATAGAACTTTTAGCGTTACATAATATTCTAAAAAAATCTCTTATCACTTTACCAATTCAAGTGATAAGAGATTTCTTAAAATAAATTATAAGGTTAGATAACTAATTATCCCTTTGGTGGATGTGGATCTTTCCCATGGCTATCTTTTTGTGCTATTCTACCATCTTTATTATGAATAATTAATTCACTACCTTGATTTTGACTAATTTTTCGTGCATAATCCGTAGCTGGTTGTTTAGTGTCAAAATGCTTAGTTGCCTTTGAGTTCCCTGCACCTTTAACATTCCAACCGCCATTCTTATCAGGAACAACATGCTGATTTTTTCCCATATTAATCTCCCCTTTTGAAAGCAGAAATAATAATAGATTCTATAATATTATTACTATTATACTTATCTCCTATTACACTATATAGATTTATAATATAGTTATAACTACTTATTTATTCTAACCCAATAATTTATTATAACTATAAGTTCGATAATAATTTTTTGGTATTATAATAAGTGTAACTTATTAATTTAATTGTATAATATTTCTTTTTATACATCAAGTTAAATACTACAATATATATTTTCAATTGATAACTACTCTACCACATATTTATAATTATTAGCCCCAGGTATTTTCACAACCACATTAATAGCGCCATATTCTATGCTGTTCATTTTTATACGACCATTTATGATAACTGTATATTCTGTAGCAATTTTATGGTAATAATGGCCTTCATAATCGCCTTTGTTATATCGTTTTACGGCTACTTCACAGTCATTTGTCTTAAATAAGGATGATTAGCCCCTGCACCACCCGTTACGCATATATTCATGACCTATTCCCCTTATAATTATTTAACATTACTAATGACCGGTTTTTCTGAAAGCATATCTATTGGTTCTTTTCGTTGATTGGTAACCGTTATTTCCATTTCTTTTGATACTACATCATATGAACAATGTTCTTCTACATATTTTGAGGAACATTTACCCATTTTTTCTCGTAAATCAATATTATCAAATAATTTAGAAACTTTTTCCACATAAGCATTCACATCTTTGACAGGCACTCTATATCCAGTCACATCATCAAAGATAAGATCATTATTCCCACCAATATCAGAACATACGGTAGCCAAACCACTACTCATAGCTTCTAATAAAGATGTAGGTAATCCTTCATGCTCAGATGGAAAAATATATACATCAGACAGTCTATGGTATGGTGTAACATCATCAACTTCACCCACCACAATAATCGAATTATTACATTGCTCACTTACTCTTCGAGCCTCATCTAATAATGTATTATCACCACCACCAACTATATAGAATTTACTATCTGGATAGTGTTCATATATTTGTTTCCAAACCTCTAAAGCTATAAGAATTCCTTTATTAGGTGCTACACGAGCACAGAATAATAAATTAGGAATAACGCTATCTAAGCCTACTTGTTGTTTTGCTATACATCTATCTTCATAGGAAACAAAAGGATATTTCTTTATATCGATACCATGTGGAATAACCGATATTTTATCTGGATTAATATGAGCATCTTTAATAAAACTTTCTTTAATTTCATGTGTTGTAGCAATATAATTATCACAAGCTGCAAATAATTTTTCTCTAAATGATTGCTTGTTATTAAATACTTCAGCCTTACCCGTTAAAGCTAATGTAACAGGCTTATCTGTCAATTTAGCATATAATATAGCCCATACTGAAAATTTAGGTCTTCCTATAATATAAAAAGCATCAGCTTTACTGTGCGTTGTTAATAATCGCAAAAATATTTCAAACCATCTGATTAATCCATGTAATCGGACTAGATCAATACAACCATCATATAATTCACGAACTTTAGTAAACCAATACTTTCTTAGCCATAATTGTTACATGATGACCTAGCCGAATTAATTCTTTTGCATGATTTAAACCATGTTTTTCACCACCACTTTGATTCGGCATCCCTGATTTATCAAATTTCTTTCCTACTGCAAAATCCTTAATTAATAAAACAATATTCATCTATTATTCCCCAAAATTCTATATAGAAAAAACTCTCCTAATTTTTCTTATTTTCTTATATTTTTTCTTACGCTTATGATGATCCCATTTGTATAAAACCCAATCTTTTATCCAATGAATACCTAAAGTAAATCTATCCCAATATGTTCCTTTTTTTAATATACACTCACAGTATATATCAGGAATATTTTTTAATTCACATCTTAAATGTACTTTATCTAGATTATTATTAGCCATAAAATCAAGTATATTCTCGTAAGTACATGAATTGATAAATACTCCATTACAATACCATATTAAATTAGGATTTTCAGATGATATTTCTTTGCCATCCTTTAAACTACCTAAATATATAGATATATCTGCTTTTTTCTCGCCCTTATATGTTATCCATTCATAAGCAAACTGTTGATTTATTAAAATTTGTAAATAATAAGGTTCATTAATGTTATCATTTATTTTAGGACCTCTATACCAATATACCTGATCACTATTAATTAATTGCATACTATGCCTATAAGCAGCTTGTGATGCATGGGCTGATAATGCTAAATATATTGGATTTTTAATTAATATATTGCCTCTACACGATTTTGGTATAGGAATACGTAAACGACTTTTCCAAGATAACTCCTTACTAGGAGTAGACCACTGTTTTGGATGACTTTTGGGATTCATTACAGAGGAATACCAATGAGAAGATCTCCAATCATCAATAGATTCATAAGCATTTCCATAAGCAAATGTCGTATATAATCTTATAGTACTACCACTTTTCCATAGCTTTTTCATTACTGTTAAAACAGCTTCTTCACATTGTCTATGATCACGATGAGAGTCAAACCCAGTACATATAATAGAATGAGGTTGTACACTTACTATCAAATGCTCTATATCCTGCAATAAAATTTCCCAAGAAATATTTCGATTTCTATAATTAAAAATACTATCTTTATGCTCATATACAGAATAAGTATCATATCCACAGTCTGGATAATCAAGAAAATAAATATTTTGTGAAGATAAACCTAATATTTTAGCTGCATCAATTGCTTCATTATTACGGAGTGGTACATCATACTCCCAGTCACCATTTGTCATAAACGCTAATGAAACATCTAAACCTTCTTCAATTGATCCTATAATTGTACTACCTGCAACATTAATCTCATCATCTTGATGCGGTACGATTACTAATAATTTACAACCCCCAAAAAAAGATGTATAGGAAAAACTACTATCACCATCTTTATCAAAATTCCCCATTTAGTCCCCCAGAATAATATAAATTTATAAGTTTTTTAATTTTTGACGTGCTAACTGTAAATCTTCAATTGTATCTATATCAATACTATACGTATCATCCATAATATATGGTATAGCGTTATCATTAAAACTTAAATTTTCATCAACTTCATCAATACGATTTATATATATTGCACCATTTATCTTATAGTAAAAATCCATATCTTGACGTCTAACAGTACTATTTTGATTTAATATAGAGTGTAATTTACCATCTTCAATAGTTCTAACTAATATTGGTGAAATATCAATTTGATTAACACTAACTAGTGATTCTTGATTATTTTTAAAAAATAATGATAAAGACTCATCAATATGTTTTACTGTACGCATTGGAGAAGTTGGTTGTAATAAAATCAATATATCGTACTCTCGCCCCATATTGCGTAATCTATTAATTGTATATATGATGCTATCAATAGTTTTTGACTTATCAGTAGCTAATGATTTAGGTCTAAAAAAAGGAACTTCTGCACCATATTTTAAGCTAATAGATTTAATCTCTTCACCATCTGTACTAACAATAACATCATCTATATAGTCTGATTCTTTAGCAGCTTCAATAGAGTATGCAATTAATGGTTTATCATTTAAATCAATTATATTTTTATTAACAATACCCTTACTACCTTCTCTAGCAGGAATAATGGCTAAAATTCGTTTATCATTAAACATCTAACTTCCCCATTTACAAATCATAAGTTAATTTCTTTTGTAGCGGAATATTCCAGAATTCTTCATTCTTAATTTCATTTATAAATAGTTCAGCACTATTTCCTTCACCCCAATTTAAATTGGCTTCTTTATGCTTCCTTACAGCTTTAATTGATTCTAAAATATCACTCGAAACACACTCTACATGATGTATTGTAGTCTCTTTTCTTTTATCATATCGCCCTTCTTGTCTTGATCCTATATCAATTGTTTCAATACCAAAATAAGGTGCTTCTCTGACGCCCGCACTTGAATTACCGATTATAAAATCTGCATATTTAAGTAAAACAACAAAAGATTCAAATCTAACAGAAGGGAACACTCTAAAATTTCTTTTATTATCTAAACTGTGATATTCATCAATAATATAATGACTACCTAAATCATTATTCGGATATATCACTATAAAATCCTTATTCGACTGTTTACATGCTTCTACAATATTCTTAATTTGACTTTTAATTAAGTCTACTTCAGTTGTAACAGGATGAAATAATAAAATACCATAATTTTCAAAAGGTATATCATAATGCTTTTTAACTGATTCAATAGATGGTAATTTAACACTCTTTATGATATCTATATCAGGAGAACCTATAACTTTGATATAATCTTTATTTTCACCTAATAATATCAATCTTTTTTTTGCATCTTCATTTGCAACAAAATGAATATGTGACAGTTTTGTTATTGCATGTCGTATGGATTCATCAATTGTCCCTGAAACTTCACCACCCTCAATATGAATAACCCGAATATTATTAAATGCACCAACAATAGCTCCCGCCAATGCATCCGGCCTATCACCATGAACAACAATGCTATCTGGTTTATTTTCTAAAACATATTTAGTTAAATTAGTTATAGTCCTACCCATATCAAAACTAGTATTTGAAGTTGGTATATTCTCTTTAGCAATATAGACTTTATCAAAACCATCTTTCAAAATTTCATGATATGTATTCCCCCGACTCTCTAACAAATGCATCCCTGTTACATAGATATAAGCCTCAAAGCCTTTACTTTTAGATATTATACTTAGTAATGGTTTTATTTTCCCATAATCGGCTCTAGTTCCAGTTATAAAAAGAATCCGCCTCAAAAAAAATTCCCCTCTCAAAATTTAACCCCTATTCAAACATCCCATAATCTAAATGTGTATCAGATTTAATATAGCATGTAGCTGTTTTCCCTAATAATGATTCATAATCTTTAGCTAATATTTTTCCAGTTCCAGGTCTTTTTACCCAAATATTTTGTTTAGTTAATTTTTCACCAGGTTTTATATCTTGTATACTAACTACAGTTGCAAAGGCAAAATCAATAGTTACTTGTTCCTCTTGTATAGGTGCTTTTGTACCACCTAACATTAATGGAATTTCTTTTGAAGCATTTATCAGATTTGCTAAGTCCATTTTATCCATAGAGCAAATAATATCAGGCCCTTTTCGATTTCTTGTATCTGTAAAATGACGTTCAATAATTTTAGCACCTAAAGCCATTGCAGCAATGCTAGAGTTATTATTTAATGTGTGATCTGACAACCCAATAGGAATATCCGGAAAGGCCTGCATCATCTCTTGCATTGCACCTAACCTAACCCACTCAGGCTTAGTAGGATATAAATTTGTGGTATGTAATAATGCAAAATCAACATTACTATCTCTTAATATTTCAACAGCTTTATTAACACTATTTAAATCATTCATACCAGTAGAAACAATCATAGGTTTTCCAAAGCTTGCAATATGTTTTAACAAAGGAAAATTATTCATTTCCCCTGATCCAATTTTATATCCTTTCACCCCAAATGATTCTAATCTATCTGCTGCTGCTCTTGAAAAAGGTGTACTTATAAACTCCATTCCCAAAGACTCTGTATACTTCATTAATTCATATTCTTCAGATTCACTTAAAGCAGCTTTATCCATAATTTCATAAATAGAAATATCAGCATTACCAGGAATAACAGACTGTGCAGCATGACTCATTTCATCTTCCACAACATGTGTTTGATGTTTAACAAGAGATGCACCTGCCTTATATGCAGCATATACCATTTCTTTGGCTACAGATAATGAACCATTATGATTAATACCAATTTCAGGAATAATAAGCGGTAAACATCCATTTCCTACCTCAATGTGTCCAATATTAAATTTCTTCATTTATTGATTCCCCTAAATCATGTAAATTTTTAACTGAAGTAACATACCCCAATTTTTCTGCTTTATTAAAGAATTGAGTTAATTCATTTATTAATATACTATTATCAATTTTATATTTTTCACTAATCAACTTAACTACATATGGATATAAATAATAACTCTTTATATTATATGATTCATTTAAAATCATATGACAACATAATACACTAGAATATAAAGAATATTGTTTAACTTTTACCTCATCATTATTTAATAAATATAATTCCCATGGGTAATCTATATCTACTGTATTCTCAATATCAGATTCTATAGGATGTTTTTTTCTTAATAAATTTGGTTTTTAGCCGTATCTGATTAATAAAATTATCCTGACAACGCGCTGTTTCATAATCAACATATTCACCAATTGATCGATTCTTAAACAAATGAAATAATTTCCTAAGTCTAGCTTTTTAATGATAACTCATTTTTAAATGGCTGAGAAAAAAATATTTCTAATAAACCATTCCTATTAATAACTCATTATAATTAAATATATAATTATATAATTCAATTAATTCTTTATTTTTTTACTCGATATTTTATCTATCTTATATAAATTATATTTTTTTAGAGTAATTAGCTAATCTTGGATCATATAAATAAATATCCTTACACTCTATAAAAACTATTACATTGTTCAATATATGAGTCAAAAATAAGATAAAACACCTTCATCAAAGAGGTTTATACTAATATCTGATTCTCTGATTTTTCTGTGAATATTTATCTAAAAATAGTTATATCACTAGTGAAAATAGACATATACCTATCAATAGAAAAATCTATTATTACAATCAAAAGAATGTATCACGTCTTTTTTTGTAACCATTGATTATTAGTATTATTTTTCTATCGGTTCATTTTTATTATATATATATATATTATTAAAAATATCTTTATCGATAAGTCTCTTAACCAACTTATTCCATTTATTTGAATTATAGTTTACAAAAGAGTAAGTCCTTATTTTTCACTCGTTTTTTTGGCATAAATTTAATACAGTCATTAACTGTATCTCTCTACTAACCACATACAGAATAGATTTAGCTTTCTCCATTCTATCCCCCAACTAAAAACTATTTATTATCCTTTTTATATATCGTCGTAAAAATACTATCAAGAGATTTAGTTAATACTCTATAATCAAATACTGATCTTACATAAAATTGACTTTCTAACCCTTTTACAGTATAAATTATCATCACTCATTATATGTTTTTAAAGAACTAACTAGTGCATTTATATTTTTTATTTTCTACAATACAACCAACTTTATTATTATTAGTAGTATCTAAAGTAAAAATCACTATAATTTGTAATTACAGGATATGTACCAAAATACATTCCTTCTAAAGTGGATATACAAGTACTTTCACTTAAACTAGTCATACAAATAATCTTAGCACGTCTTAAATAAGAATATAATGTATTCCTATTGTTTATTTCACCAGTCATATTAATACAATTAGCAATAGCTGGATTTTTTTCTTTAAATAAAAGCAACTTCCTTAGAAAAACTCTTGAGTTGAGGGACCGATTAATAAAAACTCCCATTTTTTTACTAATTCTATCGGTAAGTTTCTTATAGCATTTAACAATAAAGAATTATTTTTTTCATAAGTACCTAATCTTCCTACAGTAACAATAATATTTTTCTTTTTGGTAAAGTGTCAAGCTCAGTTAAATCTATATCTAATAAAGAAACCCCATTTGGCAGGTATTCTATACGATTTTTTTAAACACGGATGTCTTTTTTAATTCTTCGTAATACGACTTTGTTTCTACTGTAAATATATCTACATATGAGCTTTTAAGTTTTTCAAACCAATTCTTAAGATTTTGGAATGGACCATTATTACAAAAATGATTAAAACCGCCAATACCCATATCTAATTTTACATATACAACTACATTTGGATTATATTTCTTGCAAAGTTTTGCTAATTTCCAAGCTGTACTACCATAATGAAATAACATGATAGCGTCATATTCATGTATATGTGCTTGGATGAATTTCTTTGCTAATGATACCTGTTTTTTATAATCTAAATCACCAGTTTCTCCAAGACAAACCGTTGTCACATATTTCAAAAAAGTTGTATTCCACTGAGTTTTTTCTGGTCTAGTTTTATAAAAAACATATGTAGACTCCCAATTAAAATCTTTAGCCAAAGTGTATAAAAACATACCACAATCTTGAAATGCTCGTGCAGGTGTATCTGAAGCATTAAACCGAATATGACATATTTTCTTTTTACCGTCTGCCCCCATATTTAACCCCATTTATTTCAAATATTGTTTTATATTCCCTTTGATTTGTTCTTCATATCCATCAAGTAATTCATATCTCTTTCGATATTGACTACGTTTTTGTGATTTGATTTCTTCAATCGGTTTTCTATATTCTTCCAATGGTATTTTAAAGAATCGTGGATCTTGTGTAACTGTACCGCCAATATCTTCCCACAATGGATCGAGTTCAGCTACTTTTGCCTTATGGCCGCGCACCATATGTGTATTAGCATAAAAACCTTCGTCAGATACAGCATACATGGATTGAACTTTACAGTATTTAGCGAGTTCCCGAATCAAGAATACGATAAAGTTTTTTGGACGATAGCCGAACATTTTTTTTGTAATATGTTTCGCATTATCAAGACCATCCTTGTACCCTTGGATGGTGCCAATCCACAATGCTGATTTCCCGTCTAAACCTTTGCCGAGGCGAATGTTCGCATGATATACGCCTTGGTCGCCTAGTTGTAACAGAATGGTAAATAAACCTTCTTTACGTTGACCGGTTATAAAGTTAAGATGTGCGGTCATATTTAAATCAGCATCTTCCCAAAGTAGAATGCCTTGTTTAATCCTTCCGGTTTTAGTTCATCAGGATTATATAGCATTTCGATAGTCTCTGGCGTAAATACGTCTTCTAAGGCTGTAAAGTGATTTTTTACCGCATCAATACGTTCACGCAATGTAGATTCTTTAAACAAGAATATACGGCTCATCAACTCATAGAGACCTTCTTGTTTATCTAAAATATGTTGATCTGGTGCATAGCTTTCAAAAAAAGCCTTGTATTCCAGCATCTCTTGTTTGTGGCCCACAGTTCGCAAGAAATGCAAGACTACGCGTCGTGTTTCACGCCACGATTTTTTCCCATAAATAGCTCGACCATTAGCCCATTGGTCCTTTATATATTGAAACATACACTCTCCTTACTTATACATATTTCATTTCAAAAGATTGTCAAAAGATTGTCAAAAGATTATTTTTGCTACAAACTCTTATTTTATCTATATTTTTGAATTTTCTAATCTATCAATATAATAATTTCAAAAGATTATCAAAAGATTATTCCAAAAATTTTTGTATAGTTATACATTAATGATTGAATCAATCATCCGTTTATGTCCAAAGTCTTCATTGGCTTGTACCAAACCCGCCTCATATATGTCTGGATGTTCAATCATTTTGTTTACGAATTGTTCTAATCCAGCTCGAATCGTATCCACCGAGGATATATCTAAGCTTTCACCTACATGATAGTCGCGCAGCACCTCAGGGTTGATTTCAGGCGATACCAAGGCCGGTTTATAGAACCCAATAGCTGTATAGAGCATAGCGCTCCAGTGATAGCGATACCGCTCGGCACCATATGGCATCAAGATAGCGTCTACATCGAGTAGAGCCTTGTCCCAATCGGGTCCGATGAGGTTCGCATGGAGGAATGAAAGCCCTGGTACGTCCTTGTATTCGTCAGCGATGGCATCGAATAGTTCGCCGTCCTCAGGTTTAGCCGTCGCCCCTTGTACCAACAGTTCCACAGGGCCCGTAAAGATAGCTGTTTTGAAAGCATCCAATAACGGGATAATATTCTTTTCCTTGCGAAATTGACCGAAATCCAAGACGAAGCGGCGTATGTGTAGAGAAGGTTGGCGTTTCGCCTGTGGATGGCGTAAACACAGGTGGCAAAATAGGTCGTACACGTGGTAGATCACTGCGTAGCATATCGTCGCGCAAAGTAATGACATCTAGGTAAATATTCGGATATCGATTGGCACGTTCCGCTTGTTTCAAGAATCGTACGTTTTCACCCTTGCCAATGCCATGGAAAATAAAATGAACTGGTACCTTTGCATGTTTTAAAGGCGTATCCAATAGTGCTTTTATATAGCGATACGTAGAGGTCGGAATGATTAGGGCATCACAATGATGTTCCTCTAATTTCTTAGCAGCCGAAGTAAACCATGCGCGGCGGCGGCGTTCGCGTAATATAGATAAGAACGGCTTTTTCCATTTCGATGCACCTGCATAGGTCACTACCTCTCCGCCCTCAAGATAGATAACGTCAACGCCATAATCAACCTTAAAGGTAAAATTCTCCGGCACCATCAATACCGGTTCATGACCTTGGCGTTTTAATTCATTGATGATCATCCGGTCAAATTCTACCTCATGACCAGCGGGCATAATGATGCTTTCCAAAATGGCTACGCGCATTGTGGTCCTTCCTTTCTCTACTAACACTCATCTGTTATCTAGAATCTATCATCTAGATCTGTTATAGTTTCCCATTGGATTTCAATAAATAATATAGCTTTACGTACTTAATCATGGTATAGAAATAATGGTTTACGGATAGGATAAATCCCATTTTTCCATCTAAAAAACCTCTATCTAAAATGTACACCTTGAAAAAAGCCCAGCTTGGACGGATAAGAATATCCTTTACAAAGGAACAGGATTTTCCGTTTTCCTTATATTTCTTAGCCGCCAATGTCGTATAATTATTGAATTTATTAAAATACTGATGCCAATTATCGTAAGTATAATGATACATTTTGCCATGTAATTTAGCCTCAGGATAGGTGCTGGATATAGTTTCGTGTACAAAGCCTTCTATATTCGTACCCTCTTTTGGCATAAATCGCAACACGTAATCAGGACGCAACACACCATGAGTGGCCTTATTGTGATGGAACACATTGGACCGTTCAATCCAGTATGCTTTTTCTCATTCTTAGCCAGCACATCTTGTACTTCTCGTTGTAATTCTGGCGAAATGCGTTCATCCGCATCGAGGAAGAAAATCCATTCGGACCGAGCCTCTTCAACGGCAAAACGTCGTTGTTGAGACCAATCGCCATTCATAGCGTGATGTACGACGCGGGCCCCCATGGATTCAGCAATCTCTACCGTTTTATCCGTGCTGCCATCGTCGATAAGAAGTACCTCATCAGCAAATTGTGCAGATGCGATACAGTCTTTCATATGTTGTTCTTCATTTTTAGCCAAAATAATGACCGTAAGTGTTGCCATGTATGTCTCCCCTATTGTACATTAGCATAAAATTTCATCATCCACGCCGATAAGGAACGCCAGTATTCTGCGTCCTGTGCGTGGTTATCGATTGGGCGGATGTATTCGGATGGTTCCGCCGTGTAGGTTTGGTATTGTCCGTAATCGCCGAGCACATCCCCTACCATGTCGCTTGTGATCCATTGGTATGGCGTTACATGCACATCCGGTTGTTCATCGAATGCGGATGGCACCGCCGCATAATATTCGAACCCTTTTGGTGCGATGGTCTCTATGATGGTTGGCATAATGCTTAGATGCGTGCCGATAGATGCAGGTAGTGATGTTTGTGAAAGCTCTGGATGTTGCATGTAAAATACGGTATTTCGAATTTCACGCATCGTGTAATCACGGTGTAAGAAGGATGTATTATTAAATTCGCCAAATAGATTAGAATGATCACCCGTTACGATGAACAAGCTATCTGGGAACTTCGCTTTCATAGCATCTACAAAATCAAAGATGGCCTTATCACAATATTTGTAGGTTGCTAAGCCCTTATTGCCATCCTTGCGATTTAAAATGTCATCGCCAACGCCAGACAAATCGCGGCGTGCATCAAAATCAAGGTACTTATCTTCTAATTTATAGGGACCATGATTAGTCGTAGTATATACAAAATGGAATGTCGGTTCCTCCATAGCTACGATGCGTTTTGCCGCCTCTTCGAGGAATACGTGATCGTATACGCCAAGCCATGTTTGCGGTGCTTGAGAACCACAGAATTCGGTAGCATTTTCAATGCGGTCAAAGCCTTGAGCCTTGCCGTATTTCGTAAAGTTACCACTCGATGAGTTACCACCGTACCAGTAAATGGTTTGGTATCCTAATCGTTTTATCTGTGCTGCCAAAGCAGTTGGCAATGTATTATTCCAAAAAATTTCCTTTTCATTCAATTCCATGCCGCTATCATAGATACCGCTTATGAGGCTTGAAATAGAAGGACGTGACACATTACCGGCTGGCAAGAAATTAGGCACACACGCCGTATGCACATCAGACGCAAAATCACGCAATCCTGGACAGATATTAAAATTCATATACAACGGATCCATGGACCACTGAGGGATGCTTTCACCAACAATCAAAAAGATATGCTTAGGTTTAGCAATGCGAGCACCCTTTGCCACGCGTTTAAAGGCATGTAATGGATTATCCAAGATTTGCCAATCACGGCACGTCATAAGATGATTCACATCCTCTACGAGTTCCTCATCCGATTTCATTTGCGCCGCCGTCAACGGCGTTTTGCGAACCAATTTGAGAGCCTCTAAATCGTCAATGGTGGCCTTTGCAAAGAAGATATCCTCCTTAACGATGGTTGGCACCACATCCCATTCCGGTTTATTGCGGTGATTCAAGGTCCCACCATAATGAAGCCAGTAGTAAATCACCACATAGATTACCAAAAATCCAAAGGCACTAGCGCCAGCCGCGATATTGCTTTCAAAATGAGGATACGGAATGGACGGAATCGCAGACAATAATGTGCCAGCCCCATAGCTAATGGCCGCTACAGGAATGAATCCGGCGAACACCCACCAACCCTTGTCTTGATTAAAGAAAATATCGATGAGGTTTTTCTTATCCGCATGCTTACCATAGTGCAACATGTAGTTATAGGTATCGTTAAAATGCTTGTAGAACTGCATCTTACCGGCAAAGGCAGCATATATAATGCAGCTCAACACCGTATTTAAAACGATGGCTGCCATCATATAGTAATCTGGAAAAGCCAAGAACGGCAAGGTTCCAAGCACAAGCAAAATCAATAGCTGATAGGCGTTGATATCCATGCCCCACCAAAATCCAAAAGTAAAGCAAGTACGAATGATGTGTCCCTTGCCCTTTAGCGTTTCATATGGATGGTACACGCCGATAAAGATAGCTCTAAAGATGGCACAGAGTATAGGCATCCAGAGGAATAGTTTAATATTTTGTTGGAGGGATAAGAAAAATTGTTCACCCATGATAGTTCCTTTTATAAGTAAACAAACCCTATATATTCCCTGACAATATCGAGTTCATTTTGTTAATGATATAAATTAAAACATTCCCTTATTGAATACTATCCCCATATTTTAACCGCCAAGCCGTTAATTCTCGCATGGTTTTCATGGAGTTAGCATATGCTTGCGGCATTTGCTCATTTTCTAAATAAATACCATTTGTATCCATCCACAAACGGTGATTAAATACGAACGGACCTTGATTAAATAGACTCGGTACCATAGCCTCATAGGTTTGCCCTGTACGTCCTACAAGTTCCGCCAAGGTCGGAATGATTTGAATACTCATACCGAATGCATCTTGTGAAAGCCATTCTTTTTTGATGCCTTGTCCATAGAAAATAATTGGAATCGTAGAGAACACATTAGCACTTTGTTCACGAGCAAAGGTAAAGCGTTCGCTATGGTCACCGGTGATAACAAATAATGAAGTTGGATCAGATTGTTCCTCTTTGCTAATAAATTCACCCATCACATGGTCTGCATACCATATGTGGCCCATTTCATTGATTTGTTTATCCGTATTGGCAATGGAATCTGGCAAGTTCTTACGAACCTTATCCGCATCATAGCCTTCCTTCGTCACATTCACACTATATGGAGGATGATTCGACGTAGTCATGATGACATTGATGATCTTTTCGCCACGATGTTTGTCCATGTATGCATTGATAGCCTTGAACATATCTCCATCGGCTACACCCCAAGCATTTGTTTCATTGCTCGGCATTTCAGATGCATCGTGGAATTCATCAAAACCTTGTTCTAATGCAAAGTTCTTAACATTTTGCCAAGTACTAAAACCGCCATACCAAAATACGGTCTTATAACCTAGTTTTTTCATAACCGGTCCAATACCGAAGCCATACGGTTCTTGTAACATGCCTACGCTATAGTTTGGATACATCCCCGTATCCGGCATGCCCGTTAATAAACCAATAATGGCAGGCATCGTACCTGTTCCTTGAGCTAAGGCCATTTGCGTACCCATCGCCTGTGGACTAGCCGCGTACTTACGACCTTGCTCTACAAGATACGCACCAGGTTCGTTGAATTCAGCAAGGAATGGCCATAAACCATAGGATTCACCGAGAATGATATTAATAGATTGCGGTTGTTGTTGTAATCGCTCTGTTGTTATCGTTTGTGAAAGCTTCATCAAATCGTGTACTATTAGGATTACCGCCAATGGCCTGTATTTTTTCATGTAATTCAGCAGGTGTTAAGTGAATATCCTCTAGCTCTGAAGTCCGTTTCGCAATAGATTTTACACGGTATAACGCTTGTGCATCGTCTAATATTGTTTCATTTAATAGATTTGAATTAAGTCGAGCTGCGCTTTCCCAGTTAATGGAATTCGTATAACCAAAGGCTCCACCAAAGCGGAAAAATACGAATAGTACACCAAATCCAACACAACTTAGAACACCAGTAATCCATTTACTACGCTTAGTACTAGGTGCCCATTCATATGTGTTGGTATTTAGTACTTTCACTAAAAGCCAAGTGAAAATAATACTAAGCGCAATGCCACCAATTAAATATGGTATACCATGATATTCATTGATAGCCGTATTGATAATGGCATGAATATCGTCATGTTTGCCATTGATAAGCATCGCATTATACGAAGAATTGAATATCGTATAAAACGGGATACGCCCCATAAAGAGTAATGTAAAGAAGATGGTAACAAATCCATACCAAACCTTGCGCACACCTTGGGCCTTCCATTTCGGCCACACTATAGATGGCAATGTAGCAAATAGCAAACTTACAAGGACAATTGATCCAACGGTCTTCAAACTCAACCGAAAACCAAGCCATAAAGACATTAAAATACTGTCCATTGTAGTCGTATCTAATTGAGATTGAAATATAATTAAAAATACGATTCTAAAGAGCGTAAACAAGATAGAAAAGAACAAAAATGCTTTTAATTCCTGTTGAATGCCTTTTATCCAGTTCAACCAACGATTCATACCATTCCCCAACTTTATATACTATATTTCCTACACCGCGGTCCCTTGCACCGCTTGCATTTTCCACAGCCCTTATCCGTAGTTTTCTGGCCGTCGTCATTTATAAAATCTACGGTTAGTCCTTTTTTGTGGACTTTTTGGACTCCTTCTTCAAGGCTTTTTCTAATTTTTTAGCCTTTTTATCCTTCTTAGCATCCTTGTCTTTTTTAGCTTTTTTAGAATCCTTATCCTTCTTGCTCTTTTTGGACTCTTTATCCTTCTTGGACTTCTTAGATTCCTTTACTAATTCGGACTCTTTCTTAGACTGCTTGTCTTTTTGTCCTTCTTTTTATCTTTATCTTTCTTTTTCTTATCTTTTTTATTCTTTTTACCTGAAAGCTTCGCCCATTCTTCTTCTACGCGTTTCAGTTGTTTTTTGATAAGCTTGTCGATTTCCTTTTGTTGTTTAGTTTTATCCTTATCGCCCGTGGATTGTTTAGAGTACAACAAGGAATTCACCATATCATAAGGATCTAAAGATGTATGAATATCTCGGTCTAATAGGCTTTCATCATCAAAATCGTCCTCTTCGTCATCAAAGTCATCATTATTGACGTCATTACGACTAGATGTTGTTTTCTTATTGACTGAATGCTCATTAAAATAAACAGCATCTTGATTATCAATAGGATATTCCTTAGAAAGGTCGATATCTTCGATGTTATGATCTATATCGTGCAACTTAATTTGCTCCATTGCATAGTCCAAATTATCTTGATTGGACGCACCATAGCCCATCGGTTTATCAAAGGAAAGAACATCGCCAAATAAATCGCGTTCTAAGCTTTCATAAGAATTAAGCATGCTCATGCGATCCTGAACGGCCTCAATTTGATTCCACAATTCCATCAAATTCGCCGTATACTGCATGCGTTCCTTAACCTCTAAATAGGCTTGGTGAATAACAAACAGTTCTTTTTCATTAAGACCTTCTTCTGCGCCGATTTCTTCAATCATTTGCTGAATCTCTTGATCACGATTATAACGCTCTACTAAGGCACTGCGAATTTCTTCAATAAGACTTGCTGACACGCGTTCCATACGTTCCTCCTTTATGGTATATACTCAGCCCTAATCACTACGATTAATCATTACGAATCAATACATACCATGGTGAATAGAAAAAATAAATTTTTATACTCTCTAATCTATTATTATATCAGAAAATATGCGGATTTTCTGCGTGTTTTAGTGAAAGTACGTAAAATTTGACTATCCTTTTATATCATGCTATTCTATGAGTAACAAAGGAAATTAGTATGAGGCAATGTTTTCATACGAAAAAATAGCAGGGTGGCAGCCCTGCTATTTTTTATTGTGCTGGTTACTAACTAAACTATCTATCCAGCCACTTGCAAATATAATATGCAACTATACTTGCTATGATAGATAAAAAAAAGGAAATTAATATCTCCGGCAATGTTTTCACCTCCTTTCTGTTACCAGAATGGAGTAGTAACAATTAGATTATATAATGTCTATATATACTTTTCTATAAGAATAGATAAAACGAAATATAGAGATAAATTAATTTACTAAAACACATTCACTCTATATACCAATATGCATTCTTTGTCGTCAGTTTTTCGAAATAAATCGCCGCATTGTATTGATTCTTCTGCTTCGAGGCGCACATGGTTATTTAGGAAATTCTCTACTTCTTCGTTAACATAATAGAAGAATAGTAGAATTTCTCTTGGATGATGATATAAAGAATCAAAGATATTACCTAGTACGCGTTTAATGGTATGAAGTGCAAAGGGGTTAAAGAAAAAGCATCGATCTGCATTGTCTGGTAATGTATAGGTAGCAGCATCGCCTAGGACAAAGGATACGCGGTTCTTGGCAGCTGGGCTTTCACCATTTACGATGGCCCGTTCATACAAACGTTCATCGTATTCGATACCAATGGAATGGCACCGCGTCTGATTAGCCATAAATATGCTAACGCGCCCCTTGCCACTGCCGTAATCAATGAGGGTATTTTGTTTCGTAATATAACCGCTATTGGCAAGGCGCTCAAGAACGCAATAGTCCGTTGGCTCATACGGATGATGCTCTGCATCCGAACGGCTATCATCACGACCTGCTGTCTTTATTTGTAATATACTTTCCCATTCTTGGTCGGTTGCCATTGATACACTCCCAACTATCGTATTTTAGTTACTTTATATATTCTTGTATATACCTACTCGATTATATCTATAGCAATTGTTGTTTTAATTATACTATCTTACAAAATCTACTACTAATTTCCTACTACATTATATTTATCTATCAATAATAAAGATTACCTATTCAATCAATAAATAAAGATTACCTATCCAATATATGTAATTATAAATTACACGATTTCTAATAAATTGTACTAAATTTAATTTTATTATATACTTTAATCAATATTTTGATAAACGCTGTAAAATAAGGAGATATAATGAATAAAATCTTATTAATGGCTCTTGTGCTAGGCACACTTTCTACAACAAATGTACTAGCTGCAACGGACATGGCTACTACTATTTCTAGTACAAACTCTACCACAGCTACCTCTGAAGTTAAGACTCATCAAACAGAAGCGTACGGCATGCAATCTGTAACGGCAATGCCAAAAATTTATGGTGATGGTGAAAAAATAGTGGCTATCATCATCAAATATCCAGAAGCAATCCAAGAAAGTGCACTAGCGCTCAATACTTTCACAGTCGAAGGCAAAACAATCAACAATATCTATACTAATTCTGTGCCTGAACTGAAAGAAAATTACAAATCTACAGCTAAAGGTTTGCACAATGGTACCCCTCAAATAGATACAACAGTCGGACAAACAAATACGGTCAAAGCTAGTAAAAAGACAAAAACTCCAAAGCTACAGCAGCTGATCAATACGTTGTAGTGGAATTTGAATATGAAAACTCTACACCATTCGTTTTAGCACAACGCCCTAATAAACCAAAAAATAATGGTGCTGTAGGCGTTGATGCACCGCTGCGTTCCGATCGTAAATTGCCTAATTTAAACGTTACAGTCACACAAGTTCAACCGGTAGTGACTAAAACAGGTACTATATACGGCCCTTCACAAACGAGTGTAATCAATACATCTACGGCATCTACTATTATGGATGAGTTTAAAACATATATTTACACAGATCCAACTACGGGTAATAGCATTCCTTACAATGTATTTTTACCGAAAAACTATGATGCATCAAAACAATATCCTCTATATTTCTTCATAGCTGACTCCAGTGCCAATATCAATGATAATCGCACGGTACTATTCCAAGGTAATGGTGCTACTGTTTTCGCTAGCCCTGAGGAACAAGCAAAACATGAAGCCATCATCGTTGCCCCTCAATACACTCAAGATTTAGTAGATACACTTGGTATGATGACTACCGATAAAAATGAATGGACTCCAGGTCTTACCTTAGTAGATAATCTATTACATCATGTCATCGCTACGTATCCAATTGATAAGAACCGAATTTACGGTTCTGGTCAGTCTCAAGGTGGTATGGCAAACATCGCTATTAGCGACAAACATCCTGATTTATTTACGGCTCAATTCCTCGTAGCATGCCAATGGAATACGGAGGAAATGAAAGTATTAAAGGATAAAAAATTGTGGATACTCGTATCCGAAGGCGATGATAAAGCATATCCTGGCATGAATACAGCTACTAAAAATTGGGCCGACTTAGGCACTAACATTGCAACCTCTCCTATGTGGGATAGCCATTCTACACCGGAACAATTCGACGCATTGGTGAAAGCTACAGTCGATCAAAAGGCTCCTATTAATTACACGGTATTTAAAGATGGCAACCATATGTACACATGGTCTGTAGCTTATAATATCGAAGGCATTAGAGATTGGCTATTCAGCCAAACTAAGGAAAAATAGACCCTATATAAATGAACCGCCCCCTTAATGTTAGACCAAAAATCTCAACGTTATCAATCATTGTATACATGATACATCATTTACAAACATGGTAAATAATCGTGTAATATAATATAGATGAAAGAAAGTCAGTATTTGTGCAAACATTTTATGCACGCAAAACAAAAAGAGGAGGGTGGCACCCTCCTTTTTTCTGTACTAGTTACTGACGCAAAATATCTATCTAGCCACTTGCAGATATAGTGAGCACGTTATACCTGCTACGATAGATATTGTGAAAGAAATAAGTATTTCGAACATTTTAATACACCCCCTTTCTGTTACCAGTATGGGGCGGTAACATTTATAGTATATAACATATACTTATATAACTAAAGAATTAAGATATGGTACCATTTACAAACATTAGATAATCATGTAATATATAAAAAAGGAAATCAATATGTGACACGTTTTCACGCAAACAAAAAAGGAGGGGTGCTACCCTCCTTTTTTTGTGCTATTTACCATATATGATTCGAATATGATATACTAAAAGAGTAATATTTCAATTTTCTCATGTGCAGAATTGTATCTCATAAAAAGGAGTATTTACTTACATGGACAGTGATCTGACCTTAGATTTTATAATTATTATAATATTAATCATCGCCAATGGCTTATTTTCCATGACAGAGTTAGCCATCGTCAATGCTAAAAAACGCCGTCTCGAAGAGATGGGTGAAGCAGGTAATGAACGGGCTAAAAAAGCCTTTGAATTAGCAGAAAAACCTAATAATATGTTTTCTACCATTCAAATTGGTATTACTCTCGTTGGTATTTTAACAGGCTTGTATTCCGGTGCGACATTTTCCGCTCCATTAGAGGAATTTTTAGTAGCTCATGTTCCAAGTATTGAACCGTATGCTACATCCTTTAGCTCATTTATCATCGTTGCGATTATTACCTATTTATCCCTCGTTATCGGTGAACTTGTGCCAAAACGCTTGGCTTTAAATAGTCCTGAAAGTATCGCAGTAGTGGTAGCAAAACCAATTTACTGGCTATCAGTAGCACTAAAACCAATTGTTAGCTTCCTCGGTATTTCTACGGAATTTATTAAAATTACTAGGCGTTACCATAAAAGAAGAGGCTCCTGTTACAGAGTCTGAAATCAACAAAATGCTCACCGAAGGTGTTGCTATGGGTGCTTATGAAGAAGAAGAACCTATCCTCGTAGAAAACATTTTCCATCTAGCCGATATGAACGCAGGCGATGTCATGACACCGCGAACACAGCTAAAATGGATTGATTTAAATTCTTCAGAAGAAGAAATCATGGAAGTGCTTAAAACAGCAAATCAATATCGTATTCCTGTAGGTGAAGACTCTCTCGATGAATTACGAGGTATGATCAATGTAACCGATGTTATGGTCCAATGCTTACAAGGAGAAAAATCCTTACATCATGTGATTCATTCTTGCTTGAAAGAACCATTGCTCGTACCTGAGTCCATTTCTCTTATGAAATTGCTCAATACATTGCGTAACGAAGGTGTTCATGAAACTATCGTTCTCGACGAATACGGTGGCTTTAGCGGCCTCGTTACCTTGCATGACATCATGGAAGAAATCGTTGGCCTCATGCCATCCGGCGAAGAAGAGCGCCAAGAAGAAGAAAACCGCATCGTCGAACGCGAAGACGGCACTTGGCTCGTAGACGGTCTACTCGACGTAGACGAATTTAAAGAATTTTTCCACATCGACAAAGAACTACCACGCGAAGAAGACGACCTCTACAAAACACTGGGCGGCCTCATGAACCTACTATTCGGTAGAATCCCACGGGAAGGCGACAAAACCACCTGGGACGGATACACATTCGAAATCGTGGACATGGATAATACACGGATAGACAAAATTTTGGTTAGTTATGTTGAACCAGTTGTGGAACAAACAGAAGAATAGATTATAAGGCACATGGTGCTACCAAAGCCGACACGCTATCGCGCTAAAGCGGGACCCGAAGTCGTTTTGGTAGCACCATGTGCCTTTTTCACTCTTACTATAGTTCGCACAACTGGTTAAACATAATCTATGAGAGAAACACGCTACGCGGAGCCAGAAGTCGTTTTCAGGAGGGATTCTCTCTTCTTCTATTCTACGTTTGTTGCACAACTTGGTTAAAATAAATCAGAATGTGATCCAGTATCTGATAAGGTTAAAGTTAAAATATCATTTTCAATATAATAAATTAATAACCAATCTGGTTTTATATGACATTCTCTATATCCTTCATAATTTCCAGTTAATGCATGATCTCTATATTTTATATCTAATGTTTGACCTTGTCTCAACATATCAATTACATTATCTAGCAATCTAATATCTAACCCACGTTTTTTCATTAACTTATAGCTTTTTTTAAAAGTAGAAGTAAATTTAACTTTATACACTAATCAGATTCCAAAGCAGCCTTTAACTCATCCATTGTTTCATAGGATGGTACATTAGGATCTCTAGAAATTCTTTTTGCTTCTACCAAAGCTTCTAATGTCTTTTTATTATAATGTGGATCTTCAACTGTAAAAGGTAATCCACCTTTTATCAAACATTGCCGTAAAAATATATTGATTGCACTAGATAAATCTAAACCTAAATGTCTTAATAACTCTAATGATTCTGCTTTTACATTTTCATCAATTCTAATCTGAGTAGGCACAGTTGCCATAATACCACCACCTTTTCTTATACTTAATATAATACAAAAACACTACAATTGCAATACAATGTATTATTTTATATTTAAAACCTAAATTTCTCCCCGAAGGTCCCCTCCTCCTAATATTAGAAAATATATATGTTAATGAATTAGCTAATTCATATCTACAGTAAAAAAGGTGTACCTTGTCCCAAAACGACTTCGGGCTCCGCGAAGCGCAGTAGCGTGTCGGCTTTGGGACAAGGTACATCGTTGTAGTTAATTAACATATATATTTTCTAATATAATTAATATCCTTATAGAATTTTTATCTAATATATAGTATTATTTAATTGTATAAAATATATATTGCATAGTAGTTATTGCTTTTACAATAATCTCTATTACGTGTGTGAAGGAGAGGATTATGAATCGTAGTGTATTAGGTTTGACCACGGCTCTGTTGATGAGTGCACTCATCATCGGCGGTTGTGGGTCGAATCAAGATGATCATGATACGAGCCTCAAGGTACGGACGATTACGATTGGCGAAGAGGCTGGAACGACGAGTGCTGGGTATTCCGGGAACCATCAAGAATCGGACGGAAACGAATCTGGCATTCCAGGTGGGCGGCCGCGTGATTAATAAGTTTGTCAGTGTGGGCACTGCTGTGCAGGCCGGTCAGGTGATTGCTCAGATTAATGGCGCTGATACGGCGAGTCAGGTGCAAAATGCGCAAGGTGCTGTTACGGCGGCGCAATCGGCCTATGATTTAGCTAGTACGAATGCTGAAAGATACCGCGCTTTGTACGCTGAGCAGGCTATCAGCAAATTGCAATTGGATCAGGCTGAAAATCAACTGAATGCGGCGAAAGCTCAGTTGCAACAGGCCCAAGCAGGTCTCAATTTGAGTAACAATCAAAATAGTTATACTACTTTGGTTGCTCCAGACAGCGGTATTATTACGGCTCTCAATGTCGAGGCCGGTCAGGTCGTAGCAGCAGGCCAGGCAATAGGTACCTTGGCGGCCGGTCACGAACCTGAGGCGGTCATCGCTTTGCCAGAACAGGAAATGAGTAAAATTCACCCTGGTAGCACGGCAACCATCACATTTTGGGCTTTGCCTGATTTGAAAGTACAAGGTATTGTTCGTGAAATTTCACCGGTTCCAGACCCTGTAGCGCGGACGTATACGGTCAAAATTACCTTGCAAAATCCTCCAAAAGAGGTGCAACTCGGTATGACTATCAATGCCATCCTCAATCAAACGGATACAACGGATATCTCCATACCGTTGACGGCGTTGGTGAAAGACAAACAAGGTAATAACGCAGTCTATGTCATTCGAGACAACAAAGCACATCTCGTTCCTATTCAAACTGGCGAATTTGGTAATAATTCGGTCATTGTTAAAAATGGCCTCGCTAAAGGGGATATCGTCATCACCGCAGGAACCCAACAATTACAAGAAGGAACGGCGGTGCATAAATGAAGAAGTTTAATTTAGCAGATTGGGCGTTACGCCATAAATCCATTATCTACTACTTCATTGCTGTACTCCTCACCTTTGGTATATTCTCGTTCACCCACATGGGACGTATGGAAGACCCAGACTTTACGATGCGTACCATGGTTGTGGGCGTCTCATGGCCCGGTGCTTCACCGCAACAAATGTCAGATCAAGTAACGGACAAGCTCGAAGAAAAGCTACGAGATTTGCCAGGTGTAGATTATACGAAGTCTTTCACAGATGGTAGCAAATCTGTCATTTATATCAATCTGAAAGAAGATTTGCCATCGAACAAGATTCGTCCCGCTTGGGAAGAAGCGCGGAATATGATCAATGACGAATGGAAATCTTTGCCATCCGGTGTACAAGGCCCATCTATCAACGATCGATTCGATGATGTATATGGCACCATTTACGCGCTTTCAGGTGACGAATTCTCGTACGAAGAAAAACGACAACAGGCGGAAAATTTAAAACGGCAACTCTTATCTGTTCCGAACGTTAAGAAGATCACTCTCATCGGGGTGCAAGAAAAGTCCTTGGATGTAACGATTAACAAGGACAAGCTCGCATCGTATCAGGTGAGCACGCAACAATTATTGACGGCCCTTAAACAGCAAAGCGCCATGGTGCCGGCTGGCATGGTCAATACGGATACAAATAATGTATATTTACGCATTAACGGCGTCTTTGATAGCGTGGATGCGGTCAAAAATATGCCGATTCGCATCAATAACCAAACAATTCGACTCGGCGATATTGCAGACGTAACGATGACCTATAAGGACCCATCCAGTCCTCAATTCTACTACGAAGGCAAGCCGGCCATTGGCATCGCCATTTCCATGGATGCAGGCGCCAATAATATCGAATTTGGTAAGTCTATCGATACGAAACTGAAAGAGCTAAAAACAACGATTCCTGCAGGCTTAAACCTCGACCAAGTGTCGAATCAGCCGCACATTGTTAAGGAATCCATTGGCGATTTCTCGCAATCTTTATTCGAAGCCATCGCCATCGTATTGCTCGTCAGCTTTGCATCCCTCGGCATTCGCACCGGTATTGTGGTGGCCCTCACCATTCCGGTCGTCGTGTCTACGACATTCGTACTAATGTATGAAAATGGCATTTATTTGCATAAGGTTAGCCTTGGCGCCCTCATTTTGGCACTGGGCCTGCTCGTTGATGATGCCATCATCGTCGTGGAAATGATGAGCGTTAAGCTCGAAGAAGGCTTTAATCACTGGCGCGCCGCTACGTTCGCCTATGAATCAACGGCCTTTCCAATGCTGTCTGGCACTCTCATTACCTGTGCCGGCTTCTTACCTCTTGCCTTGGCGGAGGGCATGGTTGCAGAATTCACGAAATCCCTGTCCATTGTTGTCTTCATGGCCCTCATCCTATCCTGGATTGCATCCGTTCTGGTCAGTCCGGTGCTAGGCTATAAAATCATCGAAAATAAGGCCGAGAAACCCGAGTCGGAATGGACTCGTCGCGATCATATCATGCATCGTTTGAAAACCGTTTTTTATGCTCGTTTTGAAAGCCTCCTTCACTGGGCACTAGGTCATCATAAGGCCGTATTACTCCTAACATTAGGGGCTTTCATCTTGTCCTTGCTTTCATTCCCTCTCATCAAACAGGAATTTTTCCCATCGTCGACACGGAATGAAATCATCATATCCATGCAATTTCCTCAAAGCTCATCCATCGATTATACCCAAAACCAAGCTAAATCATTGGATGCTTTGTTAAAGGATAATGAACATATCGACCATTTCACCACCTATGTAGGCGAAGGGTCACCGCGGTTTGTATTGACCTTAGAACCAGAATTGCCACGTGCTAATTTCATGCAAACCATCATCGTTACCAAATCCTTAGAGGATCGAGATGCATTATTCAAGGATTTACAAGATCAACTAAACGATCAATATCCATCGGCGCTCATCAATATGCAATTCGTCCAAATCGGACCGCCGTCCAAATACCCTGTTATGCTCCGCGTATCAGGTCCTGATGCATCTGAGGTTAAAACGATTGCAAATGATGTGAAAGCCAAAATGCAGGAGGATAAAGATTTACATAATATCGCCTTCGATTGGCCGGATACAGAGCCAGTTGCTCAAATCCACATTGACCCAGATAAAGCGCGTATGCTAGGCATTAATAGTTATGCCGTATCGCTTCATCTACAAAGTTTATTATCCGGTACAAAATCCGGTGAATACTACGAAGGAAACCAAACTATTCCTGTTACTTTCAGATTAAGCGGCAATGAAAATCACAACTTGGCGGCACTTTCATCATTACCAATCCAAACAGGAAATGGTTCCTATGTACCGCTCAGCCAAATCGCAACGATTTCTATGAGCCAAGAGGAAGGCATTATTTGGCACCGCAACATGATGCCAACCATTAGCATTCATGCTAATGTAGGACCTGGCGTGCTCGGCAATGCTAAGACGAAAGAAATTTACAATAAACTTGCTGAATATCGTCAAGACTTACCAACTGGCTATACTATTGATCTCGATGGTTCTGCTGAAAAGAGCGTCACTGCTGTACAAAAATTGCTCATGCCAATGCCAATCATGCTCTTTGCAATCATGACGATTCTCATGTTCCAATTAAAGAGAATTGCCCTTATGTTTATGGCCCTATTTACAGCTCCGCTTGGACTCATCGGTGTTGTACTGGCCTTAAATATTACGCGTACACCACTTGGATTTATGGCCATACTCGGCATCATTGCCCTCTCCGGCATGATTATTCGTAACTCCATCATCCTGTTGGACCAAATCGAAATTCACCGCGCCGAAGGACAATCTGCCCGCGAAGCCATCATCAACTCCGCTACATTGCGTTTCAGACCAATCATGCTAACCGCCATTGCGGCCATCCTTGGTATGATACCACTCATGGGATCCGTATTCTGGAGCCCACTCGCCATCGCATTCAGCGGCGGTCTACTCGTAGCAACCATACTAACACTCATCGTACTACCAGTTATGTACGCAACATGGTATAAGGTTAAATAAATAATATAAATAGATATCTATTATCAATCTAATAATTGATTGACTACTAATTCTGATAATGTTAATATAACTTTGACAAGGGAAATAAATAAGTTGCAATGTATTCACGCAACAAAGAAAAAACAGCAGGGTGGCAGCCCTGCTGTTTTATATTGCCTTACATACATATCCCTATTTTAAAATAGAACAGGCCTGTTCTATTTTTTAAGAGCACCATACATACCTTTTTTAAATTAGTACACGCCTGTTCTATTTCTAAAAAGCACTATACACACCTTTATTAAATTACTACACGCCTGTTCTATTTCTAAAAAGCACCATACACACCTTTATTAAATTACTACACGCCTGTTCTATTTCTAAAAAGCACCATACACACCTTTATTAAATTACTACACGCCTGTTCTATTTCTAAAAAGCACCATACACACCTTTATTAAATTACTACACGCCTGTTCTATTTCTAAAAAGCACTATACATACCTTTCTTAAATTAGTACACGCCTGTTCTATTTCTAAAAAGCACTATACACACCTTTCTTAAATTAGTACACGCCTGTTCTAATTTTTTAAGAGCCCCATTATTGCACACTAAAAGGCAGCAGATTTTGTGATCTGCTGCCTTTTTCTCTAATTTAGCCTGTCGTATTTAATAAGGAAAGCTGAACATGACTTCTATGCGACTTTGGCCCTGCGGAGGCCGAAGGCCGGAGTCAGACCCGGCCGGTGGAATTTTAAGCAAAATAGGATAAGTAGTGTTTTCGAACGACTTTTGGGTAGGCCTTTAGGCCGTATAGCCAATGGAGTGAGGAGACACTACTTATCCTATTAATATTGATTAAATTACAACGGCCGTCCCATTACATGTCACCATAAGCATACCATTTTGTGCCCCTACGGTGCTGTATTGGAATGATACGCCAATAACGGCGTTAGCACCAATTTTGCTAGCTCGTTTTGCCATTTCATCGATTGCTGCTTGGCGTGCACTCATTAAGGAATCTTCATAGCTTCCGCTGCGGCCACCAACGATGTCACGAATACCAGACATGAAATCTTTTACAAAGTTACGGCCTTCTACGACCTCACCAAATACGATACCTTTGTACTCTTGTACAGGTTTGTTTTCAATATGCATAGTTGTGGTAATAATCATAATTGTATCCTCTCTAATTAACTACAATATATATTGATTCATTATAGCAAGGCTTTTATAGAAAAACAATCTCATAATGATAGCTTTCATATAAAAACAATAACCTAATACTGCATGTACAAAAAAAGACCTATTCACTACTTTCATAATGAATAGGTCTAATTGTATTGCGTTTTTATTTGTCAAAATCGCGGTCTAGATTTACTTCTTTCAACGGAACGAGTTTAGTTTTGTTGATGTATTTGTAACCTAGGTAAACAGCGAAGAAGATAGGCAATCCGATATACGCAACGGATACGCCGTACCAGTCGATGGTATCGCCTGTGAAAGCGGAGTAGTTTTGGCCACAGATGATGATAACGCATAGGATGAACGCCAAGATTGGACCAACTGGGAACAACCACGCCTTGTAAGGCAATTCTTTAAGGTCTCTGCCTTGTGCAATGAACGCACGGCGGAAGCGATAATGGGAAATGGCAATACCTACCCAAGCGATGAAACCGCAAAGGCCGGAGATGTTAACAATCCATGTATACGCTGTACCTTCGCCGATAAAGCTTGTAAGGAATGCAAACAAGCCAATGGCTGTAGTCAATATCAATGCAGGAACTGGAACGCCGCGTTTGTTGAGTTTTGCAAAGATTTGTGGTGCTTGACCTTCCTTAGCGAGTGCGTAAAGCATACGCGTAGAGGAATAAAGGCCAGAGTTACCAGCACTCAATACGGCAGTTAAGATGATAGCATTGATAAAGCTAGCTGCAAACGCGAATCCAAACGGTCAAATACGAGTGTAAATGGAGAAATGGATACGTTTTCTACACTGGAATTCAATAGGTTTGGATCAGTGTAAGGAATGAGGAAACCGATAACTATGAAAGCCCCAATATAGAACAATAGGATGCGCCAGAAGATGGAGTTAATCGCTTTGGGCACGTTCTTTTCAGGGTCTTCTGCTTCCCCAGCGGCTACGCCGATAAGCTCAGTACCTTGGAAGGAGAAACCAGCCACCATGAAGATAGCAAGGATGGATTCCCAACCTCCTACGAATGGTGCTTCTCCTACTGTCCAATTCTCAAATCCAGGGGATGTACCGCCGATACCAAAGATGAGCATAAAGCCACAGAATAGGAATACGAAAACGGTAATAACCTTGATGGACGAGAACACGTACTCGCTTTCACCAAAGGAACGAGTGGACAAATAGTTAAGCCCAAATAGAATTAACAGGAATAATGCGGACCAAACGATGGCCGGTATGTCAGGGAACCAATATTTCATGATGAGCGCCCCTGCCAGTACTTCGGCAGCCAATGTAATAGCCCAGTTAAACCAGTAGTTCCAACCTAAGGCAAAGCCAAAGGCAGGGTCTACATAGCGTTTTGCGTAGGTTCCGAAAGAACCTGGAATCGGCAAGTACGTCGCCATTTCCCCAAGGGATGTCATGAGGAAATATACCATGATGCCGATGAGGCCATAGGCCACAAGCGCACCACCAGGACCAGCGGTACTTACGACTTCACCACCGGCTACGAATAAGCCTGTACCGATGGCACCACCCAAGGCGATCATATTCATATGACGCGCTTTGAGGGATCGTTTTAAATGTTTTTGAGTATTAGAAGTATACTCTACGTTAGTATTCTGATTATCTGCCATGGGTCACCTCTTACAAATCTAGATTGCGCACATATTTTGCGTTATCTTCAATAAATTTACGTCGAGGTTCAACCTTGTCGCCCATGAGCACCGTAAAGATTTTATCAGCTTCGATAGAATCCTCTAAGCTAACTTGTAAAATAGTACGATTTTCAGGGTTCATTGTTGTTTCCCATAATTGTTCAGGATTCATTTCACCTAAACCTTTGTAACGTTGGATTGTGATACCATCACGGCCTACTTCATCAAGCTTAGCTGTAAGTTCTGCATCAGAGTACACATACCAATGAGATTTGCCTTTTTTGATTTGGTATAAAGGCGGTTGTGCGATGTAGATATGGCCTTCTTCTACTAATGGTTTCATATAGCGGTAGAAGAATGTGAGAAGCAATGTACGGATGTGAGCACCATCAACGTCCGCATCTGTCATGATGATAATCTTGTTATAACGGGATTTTGTAATATCGAATTCGTCGCCAATGCCTGTACCAAATGCAGTAATCATGGAACGAATTTCGTTATTCGCTAAAATCTTATCAAGACGTGCTTTTTCTACATTAAGAATTTTACCACGCAATGGTAAAATCGCTTGGTAACGACGATCGCGACCTTGTTTTGCAGAACCGCCCGCAGAATCACCTTCGACTAAATAAATTTCTGTCATAGATGTATCTTTTTCGGAGCAATCTGCCAATTTACCAGGAAGGCTAGATACTTCCAACGCATTTTTACGGCGTGTTAAGTCGCGGGCCTTACGAGCAGCCTCGCGAGCACGACTTGCCATCGTTGCTTTTTCGATGATTTTCTTCGCATCTTGTGGATGTTCTTCAAAGAATGTTTTAAGACCTTCAGATACGATAACATCGGTAATACCTTTAACTTCGCTATTGCCAAGTTTCGTTTTAGTTTGACCTTCGAACTGAGGTTCTAATACTTTCACAGACACAACCGCTGTCAAACCTTCACGTACATCCTCGCCGGAAAGATTGCTTTCATTTTCCTTGATTAAACCGGATTTACGGCCATAATCATTGAGGGTACGCGTCAAGGCAGCACGGAAACCGGATAGATGGGTACCGCCGTCAACAGTGTTGATGTTGTTTACGAAGGACAACAAGTTTTCGCTGTAACTATCGTTGTATTGCAACGCCACGTCTACCACAACGTCATCCTTTGTATTTTCGATGTCTATAACAGTTGGGTTAACAACTTCCTTGTTTTCGTTCAAGAATGTAATGAAAGAACTTAAACCACCTTCGTAATGGAAGCTTTCAATGCGAGGTTCCTCTTGGCGCAAATCGCTCAATGTGATGCGAAGGCCCTTGTTAAGGAATGCCAACTCTTGTAAACGAATTTTCAATGTATCGAAATTGAACACCGTCGTTTCAAAAATTTCAGAATCAGGTTTGAAAATAACAGTCGTACCAGTACCTTCCGCCTTGCCGATTTCGTGCAATTCAGATGTTTTATGACCACGGGAAAAATCGATTTCTTGAATGATGCCATTTTGAGATACTTGAACCTTAGTCCATTCACTCAACGCATTGACTACGGAAATACCTACGCCGTGAAGGCCGCCGGACACCTTATAGCCGCCACCGCCGAATTTACCGCCAGCATGCAATTTTGTTAAAACCAACTCTACCGCAGACATGCCGGACTCATGCATTCCTGTTGGAATACCACGACCATCATCGACAACGGTAATACTATTATCTTCATTAATGGATACTTCGATATGCGTCGCATACCCTGCGAGCGCTTCGTCCACTGAATTGTCTACTACTTCATAAACGAGGTGATGCAAACCGCGAATGGACGTACTACCAATGTACATCCCTGGGCGTTTACGGACCGCGTCTAGACCCTCAAGAACTTGTATATTCTGAGCGCCATAATTTTCTTCAGCCATTAAACAAACTCCTCCTAACGACATAAACCGCAATATGCTAATACACAACACATATGCGGTGCTAAATTATCTCTTTATTATACTATAGATTGCTTATATCGTGAAAGCCCTATAATTTGCTACTTAAAAGCATATAAAACTCATCAATCCGTTTTTTAAGCGTTTTAAGTGATATACCAGATGCATACACACCATCATCTGTTACAATATACGTCTTTACCTTATCCACGGGCACAATATATATAACCTCTGCATCATAATGCGAAATGCCCGTCCTATGATGCTTACCAGACTCCGCATGAATCATCGTAAGAATTGAATTCATAGGGATGCTAAAATTATCGCCAATATGTAAGTACATAAATCTCCTTATTCTTTTGAAGTGGATAGGGAGTGCTTTCTCGCTCCACCGGCCGGGTCTGTCTACGCCCTACGGGCTCCGCAGGGCCAAAGTCGCTGCGAAAGTACTCCCTATCCACCTCATACATCCTAATGCTATTCCAATATACCCCTTAACATATTTAGCTCTTTAATTTTTTCTTCGCTAAGGAATTTTGATCGATATTTATTACACAGGTTGATAACGTGCTGGTCTGTCAGTTCTTCAAGTCGTTTATGGGTGATGAGCATGGTGGTCATGTACATATGGTTTCGGCTCGTAGACCCATGGTAGACCTTATCTAAATAAAAATAAATCAATTCTCGCATGGCTATGGAAAAGTCTTTAAAGGTGCATTTGATGTATTGTTGAGCTTCGCTATATTTTATATATGGACGTCGTCTAATTTGTGTTTTTATATCATTAATATGATTGCGATGTATTTCATATTCGCAGGACACACAATATTTTGTTTGCCTGCTCATCAACGTATGACAGCGCTCGCATCGATGATAGCCGTGTTCTAGCAAATAGATTTCCTTTTTGCGGCTGCTAATGAGCACCTTTCGAAACGGTTCTTTTAATGTATCTTCTGCTAAGCTTTCAACCATAGCATCAATAGATTTCATATCATCATTGGACAAGACGATTTTCGACATGTCGATATAGCCATCGATATCGGGCATGTCTATTTTCAAAATTTCAGTATTCACCGTTTCTTTCACATAGCTCTGCCGATGCATGATAAGGCCCATTTCAGTGATGATATCACTTTTGTAATAGTCATTAATGGCCTTGAGGATGCGTTTTTGGTTCATCTTAACCTCTTGCATCCACTGCGAATTATCCGCGCTGAGCACAATTTTCGGAGGTTTGATGTCGATAATGCGCGTATGACCAGCATAAATGGGGCCCACCACATCACGCCAATGATGAATGAGTGTATTCAGTTTAAATTGTTCCAGTAAACCTAATTCATGTAGGCCACCAGGTAAGCACATTTCAAGACTTTCCATAATGGATGTGCCCCTCCTGACATTGAATAAATTGAACACCTTGCATGTTTTCAAAATCATGTATATCCGTCGTGGTAATGACGGTTTGAATGCGTTTATGAATGAACTGCAACAAATTGTTCCGTCTCGCCTCGTCGAGCTCGCTCAATACATCGTCTAAGAGCAATACGGGATATTCGCCTACTTCGGATTTGATGAATTCTAATTCGCTCAGTTTTAGTGAAAGCACAGCCGTCCGCTGTTGCCCTTGGGATCCAAATTTTTTTAAATCGATAGCATCTGAAAAGAATCGTAAATCATCGCGATGAGGACCTACGCTTGTGGTCATGCGATGACGATCTTGAGGCAATGCCTCTTGCAGTAAATCGTAAAAGGCCTCCTTCGTGTACACCATATGACCCTCTTCCCCATATGGTTGTTCATAGCCTATGGTGAGATTTTCTAGGCCTCCCGTCAATTTACGATTCATCAAATCGATAAGCAAATTGATTTTCTTTAAACTTTCCATCCGTTTTTTTACGATGAAAGCCGCCATATCCGCCAGTTGTACATCCCATTCAGCAAGAGGAATATTCTGTTTACCGCGATATTCCTTCAATAATGTATTCCGTTGTTGCAATAAACGATTATATTGCAATAATTGATGATAATAAGTAGCGCTCGTTTGGGATATTTCCATATCTAAAAATCTGCGACGACCCGATGGACTGCCCTTGATGAGCTGTAAATCCTCTGGGCAGAAGATGACCGTATTTAAAGTACCAATCAATTCCTTTTGCGAAATCTTAGTATCATTTAAGCGGATATCCTTAGGACCTTGTCGAAATAGCTTGATATTAACCTTTTGTGGTGTCTCCTTTTCTCAAAGTTCACCACAATGCCCGCTTCATTAGCGTTAAATAAAAGCATATCCGACGTATCATTTGTGCGGTGGCTTTTACCAATGGTACCGACGTAAATAGCCTCTAAAATATTGGTTTTACCAGCCCCATTGGTACCGTACAAGACGATGATTTCAGGCTGCAAATCAAGGGTTAAATCCTTATAGTTGCGAAACTGGAACAATTGCAGTGAGTTAATTCTCACCGATTATGCCTCCTCTTTGGTAACGATGAATTCCACATCGAGGCCTTCTACACCAATCACATCGCCAGCGCGACATTTTTTACGTTTTTCTGTAACGATGGTGCCATTTAATGTCAGCACTTGATCATCGATAAGACCTTTTACTTGGCCCCCTGTTTCAATGACGCCTTCTAATTTAAGCAATTGATCGATTTGAATGTACTCCGTATGGATTGGTACAGGTTGTTGTTTCATAACGTCCTCCTATGGTGGACAAATTACAGAATTAAGAATTTGTACGAACAGGTGTTACTACATAGGTATAGTTCGGATTATTATCTTGGCGAATCACAACAGGACCATTTTGTTTTAAATACATGTGGATGTTATCGCCTGTGCTATGACGCAAGATATCAGAAATATAACGACCATTAAAGGAAATCGTGAATGGTGTGCCCTTAAATTCCACAGGAATTTCTTCCTTCGCCATACCAATTTCAGCATTTTGGCTGGATAAAGTCACTTGTTCTTCGGACCAGTCATAGCGAATTACGTTATAACTCATATCCTTTGCCAACAAGGATACGCGATCAACGGCGCCGGCAAATTCCTTGCGATCTACAACGGCACTAGAATCGAATTGAGCAGGAATTACCTTTTCGTATTCTGGGTACGTGCCTTCGATTAAACGGGAAATAATGTAGATGGATTCGAACATGAATACGATTTGTGTACGGTTCCAAATAATTTTAATAATAGAAGGATTATCTGTTGGCAATAAACGAGATACTTCTGCCAAAGCCTTTGTTGGAATGATAACGCGCATAGGAGATGTGGCAGGTTCATCGATGGTTACCTTTTTAACAGCCATGCGATGTGTATCAGTAGCAACCATAGTCACTTCTTTGTCGTTTGCATCTTTAATTTCGAGCAAAGCACCAGCAAATACAGGGCGATCATCGTCGCTTGCTGCTGCATAGTTCGTAAGGTCGATGAGTTCTTTCATAGCTTGGCTATCGATATTGACATAATCTTGGTCGTGAATTTGTTCTACTAAGGAGAAATCATCTGGATGCAAGGTTACTAAATTAAATTCAGAGGAACCGGATGTGATTTAGCGTATTGCCATCCTCAGGTTTGCTCAATTGAATCGTTTCACCTGGTAATTTGCGGATTAATTCTTGGAAGTAACGAGAAGCAACCACTAATGTACCTGGTTCTAAGATATCGGCGTCGATTGTTAATTTAATGCCCAATTCAAAATCGTTGCCTTGTAGTTCCACTTGATTGTTTTTTGTTGTTATATAAATGGAACCTGGTAGATTTGAACTTGTTTTATTTTGTGATACTTTTTGTAGAACGTTAATGGCTTTTTGGAGATTGGCCTTAGGGAATTTGATGTTCATAACGTAAATACTCTCCTTGTTTGTAATATTCGTTGTGCGATTTTCGTTGGTGCTCTATAGATAATCAACGATAGATCGGTTTTCTGATATGTTTTTGATTTGTTTGTTAGTTTAGTAGTATTTGTAGTAGGCGCTGTGAATGTGTGTACATGTGAAAGTTTTCTAGATTTCATGCGTTTCCACAGTTGTGGATAAGTATGTGTATACCTTGTTTTAGGTTATCCACATAATCACAGAAAATATTAAATTCCTCAATATCCACAGATTTATACACAACATATCCACAGAGTTATCCACACCCGTTTTAGTTGAGTGATGAAAGCTTTGATTTGATGTCTAGGATAATTTGTTTTGTTTCCGGATTCTTGTAGATTTCTTTACTGATCTTATCGTATGCATGCAAAATCGTCGTATGATCTCTGGAAAAAGCCGCTGCGATTTGTGGGTAGCTTTCATTAATCACATCGCGGCACAAATACATGGCAATTTGCCGTGGAAATGCGAACTGAGCCTTCCGTTTCTTGCCTAACAAATCTTGTTTCTTAATATTAAAATAGGTACTGATAAAGTCTTGAATGGACTCGATGTCGATAAGTGTTACCCGTTCCGTCGTGATGATATCGGATAATGTTTTCTTCGTGTACTCCAAATCGATGCTGCTGGTCCGTTGTTCTAAGGATGCAGTACCGATGAGTTTATTGAAAGCCCCTTGTAGTACGCGAATGTTTTCATCGAATTGCAACGCCACGTAGTTGATGGCATCATTGTCGATAACGAGATTACGATTCTTGTTGTTTTCCTTTTCAACGAGGGCTTTCAAAATGGCGATACGCGTTTCCAAATCTGGATTTTCCATGGTCGCCACATAGCCCGCTTGGAATCTAGAACGCAAGCGCTCTTCGAATTGATCCATGTCGTTTGGCATGGTATCGCTGGTGAGGACGATTTGCTTGTTATTGTCCAATAATTCATTGAAGGTGTTGAAAAACTCTGTTTTCGTGCCCTCTTTATTTTCCAAGAACTGAATATCATCGATGAGCAATACGTCGATGTTGCGGAACGTATTGCGGAACAACTCTCCTTGCCGCTTGCGTATGGATTCGATGAATAAATTCATGAACTTTTCGCTCGTTGTGCACATCACCTTGAGATTAGGATATCTTTCAACGATGGCATTGCCGATGGCGTGCATCAAATGCGTTTTACCGAGGCCCGATGGACCGTAGATAAAGAGTGGATTATAATCGCCGCCAGGATGTTCCGACACATTTTGGGCTGCTCCAAACGGAATGCGGTTTGCATTGCCTGTAATATAATTATCAAATCGATACCCACTGTTGAGCTGTGATGATGACAAATCGATAGGAATATCCGTAGATTGCAACGTTTGCACCATTTGTGGCTGCTCTACAGGAAACATCGGTTCATCTGGAATTAACTCGTCCACCTCTTTACGCTGGATATACACAGGATCTGCGTACACCGGTGTGTAAAATTCCTCTTGATATGGAATCTCCTGCTTTGCAGGTTTAGAGGATTTTTTATCGATATTGTCCACGTCACTTACCACCGTATTTTCTATAGTGTTCGTACTAGTATTTTCTGCAGTATTCTCTGTGAAAGTATCTGCTACATGCGGTGCTGTTGGAACATCATCCTTTTGTGGAAACAAATCCAATAAAACCATATTTAATTCTTTGCCTGTCACTTGCTTGATGGCATCTGTTAACAACTTACTTACCGTTTGCTGAGATTCGATGACACTTTTTATAAAACTCTGCATAACCCCAATGTGTATAGAATTATTATCTATACTCATCGGTATGAGAGAAGTACTCAAACTTGAATAAATCGCAGGCGGCAGTGTTTGTTTTGCTACTTGTAATATACGTTCCCATATATCATTAATATCAGCTGCTTGCATTTTGTTCCTCTTGTGTATAACTTTTACTAAAAATGTGTATAACTTTCGTTATTATGTGCATAACTTATTCTAAAACTGTGGAAAAACCACAAATGCCTGTGAATAACCTGTGCACAACTTGTGAATAAGAGAAAATAAAATTCCCTTCCAACCTTATAAATACTGAGTTTATACTATTCACAGGTCAAAAGAGAAAAAATGTGGATAACTTTTCTAAACTATCCGAAAAAAACTTATAAAAATATATATTTTTTACTAATTTCAATTATGATTGTACCAAAAATGAGGAAGATTGTCATTCAATCTGTGGATAACTTTTATGGAATTTGTTTATTTTCGTATTTTTGCGTAGGTCGGTAAGGTTATCATTTTTTTACTCCACCGGCCGGGTCTGTCTTCGCCCTACGGGCTCCGCAGGGCCAAAGTCGCAAAAAAATGATAACCTCACCTCTTTTGATCAAAAATAGTCAAAATAAACAAATTTCATATGGGAATGGGGAAAATAGAACAGGCGTGTACTAATTCAAAATAGGTATGTGTATAGGGTGTTTTGAAAAATAGAACAGGCGTGTACTAATTCAAAATAGGTATGTGTATAGGGTGTTCCGAAAAAAAGAACAGGCGTGTACTAATTCAAAATGGGTATGTGTATATAGTGTTGTGAAAAAAAGAACAGGCGTGTAGTAATTCGAAATAGGTATGTGTATAGGGTGTTCCGGAAAATAGAACAGGCGTGTACTAATTCAAAATAGGTATGTGTATAGGGTGTTTTGAAAAATAGAACAGGCGTGTACTAATTTAAAATAGGTATGTGTATAGGGTGTACCGAAAAATAGAACAGGCGTGTACTAATTCGAAATAGGTATGTATATAGGGTGTTGTGGAAAATAGAACAGGCGTGTACTAATTCGAAATAGGTATGTGTATAGGGTGTACCGAAAAATAGAACAGGCCTGTTCTATTTCAAAAGAGGTGTATGTATGTTGCTCTAAAATAGTAGATTCTGTCTTCCCCGCCAAGGGAAGGTGCGCGCAATCTGTTTCAATAAAAAACAGGAGTTGATCTATAAGGTTCAGATAAAAAAGATATGGTGTCTTGATAAGATGTGAATGGTATAATTTGTTTGGCTAATTTATGAATATTGTTTAATGATGGCTGCCTAATATTTTTGCAGCGACTTTGGCCCTGCGGAGGCCGTAGGCCGGAGTCAGACCCGGCCGGTGGAGCGAGAAAATATTAGGCAGCCATCATTACTTAAATGTAGTAATATTACTGTCAAACAAATTACATTTGTAGATTTTAATCGAAACACCATATCTTTTTTATATAAATATATATAGAAAACCCTGTTTTTTATTGACAGATTTGCGTTTTCCCTCTATAATTACCCTGTTATGGTATAAGTAAAACAAATATATAACGAGGAGGTGTTTTACTAATGAAACGTACATATCAACCAAATACTCTTTGGAGAAAACGTACCCATGGTTTCCGTGAACGCATGAAAACTATCGGTGGCCGTCTCGTATTAAAAAGAAGACGTGCTAAAGGCAGAAAACGCTTATCTGCATAATATAATGGCTCAGCAAGAGCTTTCAGAAAACTTGGCGCTCTTGCCAAGTTTTTCTATTCTATAGGACTCGGACGATACAATGGATTACCGCTTAGATAAAACGAGACGTATTATAAACAATAATGAATATCGCCTTGTGTATAAGCATGGTAAGTACGAGGTAGGACGCCTATGCGTATTATATCGTATGCCTGTAGCGAAGCAAAAGACTCGTATCGGATTTGTGACGGGTAAAAAGGTGGGTTGTGCGGTTGAACGCAATCGAGCACGTCGCCTTATGAAAGAGGTATATCGCCTCAATCAACATCAAATTCGCGAAGGGTATCATATTGTTATCGTTGGACGTGGCCCTCTGAAGGACGCAACCTATGAACGAGCGGAAAAGGAAATACTGTACTTATTGCGTAAAAAGCAAGCTCTTAGTATAATCCTATATAGGACCACAAGCATGGACAGCGCTATGCTTTGGTCCTATTCGCGTATTATAAGGTATATGGATTTGGTGGAAATGTCTTAGATACATACGCTAATCCAATCATGGTGAATTCTATGAAAAATACATGTATAACTGTATTAAATTGTATAAAACGAGGGATTACCTTTGTTTTATGGCTCGTTATTCGCTTCTATCAGATTGTCATTTCCCCTCTCAAACCGGGATGTTGCCGATATTATCCCACTTGTTCCGCATATACTCTGCAGGCAATTGAAAAAAATATGGTCCTTTGAAAGGTAGCTGGCTTGGGCTAAAACGTATTTTGCGTTGTCATCCATTCCACAAGGGCGGGTATGATCCCGTTCCTTAATTTGGTATTGGTGAAAGATAAGACTAGTACAACTTTCACAATTGACATTAGTTTGAGTGAGCACAGTTTTGGAAATACCTGAGCATCTGTATGGATGAAATTTAGACCATACCATAACGATATATGGATGCGCGAAGGAACCCAATTTCGACCTGCACTCGAAGGAGAAACAATGGAAATTTTTAACTATTTAGTTGAATTTATGCGCACACTTGTGACATATGCTTTCAACTTCACTGACATGGTCGGCTTCCCAAGCTATGGGGTGGCTATTATCATCATTACTGTCATTATTAAAGCGATTTTAGCGCCGTTGACAGTAAAACAAATTAAATCTATGAAAGCAATGCAAGAGTTACAACCTCGCATGAAAGAGCTTCAAGAAAAAAATACAAAAAAACGACCCTCAACGTTTACAAGCTGAGATGGGCGCTATGTACAAAAGAAATGGGCGTAAACCCATTGGCTGGCTGCTTGCCTTTATTGGTGCAAATGCCGTTCTTGATTGCTATTTTCTACGCATTGCAAGGATATCCTTACAATCCTGAATTCGAACATTTCTTATGGCTTCCTAGCCTTGGCGAAGCAGATCCGTACTACATTTTGCCAGTATTGAGTGCTTTGTCCACATGGCTTATGTCCCGACAAACTGGTATGGGTGCTAGTGGTGCTGCTGCACAACAACAAAAGATTATGCAAATCTTTTATGCCATTGTTCATCGGTTACATTTCCTTGAACTTCCCATCTGGTCTTGTTATTTACTGGATTGTATCCAATGTGTTCCAATTGGTGCAACAACATTTCATTTACAAAGGCTTAGAAGCTAATAAATAGGAGGCACTATGGAATTTATCGATGTATCTGCTAAAACAATTGAAGATGCCATCGCTAAAGGGGTTGCAGAACTTTCTATAGATGGCCGTGAATTGGTAGAAACAAAGGTTATTGAACAACCTTCTAATGGTTTTTTAGGTATTGGCCGTAAACCAGCTGTGGTTCGTTTGTTCTATACAATGGTATCAGCTGCGGCTACGGAAGAAGAAAAAGAAGTCATCGCTGAGACTTCTGATGCTGTATCGGATGTGCCTGTTGCGACTGATGAACGCGATGTGGCTGAATCTGTTGATGATTCACCGGTATCTGTGAAAGCTAAAGAAGAGCTTTCAAAAGAAACACAACAAATCATCGCTGAAAAAGGTAAGGAATTCCTTGAAAAGATGTTCGGTCAAATGGGCCTTATCGTGATGATTGAAAAGATGTTTACCAGTGATAAAATCACGTTCCAAGTACATGGTGAAGACCTTGGTATCTTGATTGGTAAACACGGTCAAACCCTTGATGCTATCCAATATTTAACGAATTTGGTGGCTCACAAAGAGGTGTCTGGCCATTGTCACATCGTGGTGGATGTGGAAATTACCGTGCTCGTCGTGAAGAAACGTTGATCAATCTTGCAAAACGCCTTGCAGCTAAGGTAAAACGTAACCGTCAAAAGGTTTCCTTAGAACCTATGAATGCATTTGAACGCAAAATCATTCATACGGCGTTGCATGATGATAAACACATCGTCACAGAATCCGCTGGTGATGAACCATTCCGTCACATTGTGATTTCATATAAGAAATAATGATAGTAATGCCTGTATTCCGAGAACCTCCACCGGCCGGGTCTGACTCCGGCCTACGGCCTTCGCAGGGCCAAAGTCGGTTTCGGAATACTGGCATCACTTTTCTAATTTCTAATATAGGTACGGTGGAGGTTTTGGAACACCATCGTTATCGCAATCAATAAGTTATGGTGAAAGCTAACTTAAGGTAATCTTCGCATGGGTAAGATTGGTTTAGTTTAACTTTCACAGGCGAAGAAATTAAAGAGATTCGAAGTACGGAGATTTTTATGTATATAGATGATACAATAGCGGCCATTGCGACGCCGCCCGGCATCGGCGGGGTTGGTATTATTCGTGTTAGCGGCAAGGATAGTTTTCCTATTGTAAATAGCCTGTTCAAGAGCGCTGGCAAGGTTCCGTTGATGGACCGCCAAAACAGAACGATTCAATACGGAACCATTGTGGACCCTGCAACGAACAAGACCATCGACGAGGTTCTTGTGTTATTAATGAAAGGCCCTCATTCTTACACGGCAGAAGACGTGGTAGAAATTCAGTGTCACGGCGGTATTGTGCCGGTTCGACAAATCTTGAAATTGCTCGTAAATCACGATGTGCGCATGGCTGAGGCCGGTGAATTTACGAAGCGTGCCTTTATGAACGGACGTATCGACCTCACGCAAGCAGAGGCGATCATTGATATTATTGAAGCAAAAACAGAGGACTCACTCTCTCTCGCTGTATCGCAGCTGGACGGCACCGTTTCGTCCTTTGTAAAAGATGTGCGTGAACAGCTCATCGCCATGATTGCTCATTTAGAGGTAACTATCGACTATCCTGAGGAGGATATCGAGGATGTAACGAGCCAAGAGGTTCGCGATCAATTACAGCCTATTTTGAAAGCTATGGATGAACTCTTGTCTACAGCGAACACAGGTCGCCTCATTCGTGACGGTATTACGACGGTTATTGTAGGCCGTCCAAATGCAGGTAAATCGAGCCTTATGAACGCTCTCTTGCGCGAAAACCGCGCTATTGTAACGGATATTCCTGGTACGACACGGGACAGTATTGAAGAATATATGACCGTAGAAGGCATTTCTCTGCGCCTTATCGATACGGCAGGTATTCGCGATACTCAAGATACGGTAGAAGCCCTCGGTGTGGAGCGTGCTCGTGATTATATCAACAAAGCAGACATCGTGCTCTGCGTTATCGACGGGTCTACTCCATTAACCCCTGAAGAAATCGAAATTTTGACCTCTGTCAGCGGTTTGAACACCATCGTACTCCTCAATAAGTCCGATGTGGCACAAGTCGTTACAGACGAAAATATCGAAGAACACGGCACATTTACAGCTATTGAGCGCATCAGTGCCAAAGACGGCGAAGGATCTGCAGTTCTCTCCAAATGGGTGCAAGAACTCGTCTATGGCGGTCGTGTAAAACAAGACAACAGCGCCATGATTAGTAACGTGCGCCACATCAGCCTCATGGAACAAGCGAAGGCTCAAGTCGAAGAAGCCCTCTCCTCCATCGACATGGGCATGCCAGTGGACTTTGTAGCGACCGATTTGCGCAGCGCCTGGGAACTACTAGGTGACATCACGGGCGATACCATCCGTGAAAGTATGATCGACGAACTATTCAGTAGATTTTGTTTAGGGAAATAATGGCAAATGAGGACTTCCAAAAAGCCTCCACCGGCCGGGTCTGACTTCGGCCTACGGCCTTCGCAGGGCCAAAGTCGTTTTTTGAAAGTCCTCATTTACCTATAGAGAGAAGGAGAAACTCGGCCTTTGGCCTCGTGATTTTAGTAAAATAAACTTTCAAAATAAGTAATAAATATAAGGAATTCAATAGATATGTATACTGTAGATAATTATGATGTCATTGTCATCGGTGGCGGTCATGCTGGTTGTGAGGCGGCCCTCGCCTGCGCCCGCATGGGTCATCGCACGTTGATGGCGACCATCAGTTTGGATAATATTGCACTTATGCCGTGCAACCCTGCCGTTGGTGGCCCTGGTAAAAGTCATCTTGTGTATGAGCTCGATGCATTGGGCGGTCAAATGGGTATCAATGCGGATGCTACGGCCATTCAAATGCGTATGCTCAACATGGGTAAAGGCCCTGCCGTGCATTCCTTGCGCTGCCAATCGGATAAAATTAAATACCAACATTTGATGAAACATACCTTGGAAAATACGGATAATCTCAATGTTAAGCAAATCATGGTTACGGAGCTCAAGGTTGAGGATGGTAAGGTAACGGGCATCGTTACTGAGCTTGGCGAATTCTATGGCGCTAAGGCAGTCATTCTTTGTACAGGGACCTATTTGAAAGGTAAAATCCTCATCGGTGATATCGACTATGTAGGTGGCCCAAATGGGCAACGGGTAGCGGAACAATTTTCTCAATCCCTACTAGATAATGGCGTTGAATTGATGCGCTTTAAGACTGGCACGCCAGCCCGCGTAGATAAACGGACGCTTAATATTGAAAATATGGCCGTTCAAGAAGGCGATGCACATCATCATGCCTTTTCCTTTATGGACGAATGGATTAACCGCAACGAAGATGTGTGCTGGTTGACGTATACGAATAAGGAAACGCATGAGATTATTAAAAGCAATATTCATCGTGCTCCTATGTACAGCGGTAAAATTGAAGGTGTTGGCCCGCGCTACTGCCCTTCCATCGAAGATAAGGTGGTGCGCTTTGCCGATAAAGAACGCCATCAATTATTCGTAGAACCAGAAGGAACGGGTACAAATGAAATGTATGTACAAGGCATGAGTACATCCCTTCCTATGGACGTACAATACGCATTCCTTCGCACCATTCCTGGTCTTGAAAACGTCGAAATCATGCGCCCTGCCTATGCTATTGAATACGATTGTTTGAACCCAACACAATTAACACCAGCACTTCAAGTAAAACATATTGAAGGCCTCTACTCTGCTGGTCAAGCTAATGGTACATCTGGCTATGAAGAAGCGGCTGCACAAGGCCTCATGGCTGGTATTAATGCTGCTTTATGGCTCGAAGGTAAGGAACCTTTCATTCTTACTCGCTCCGAAGCATACATTGGTGTTCTCATCGATGATCTCGTAACAAAAGGTACCAACGAACCGTACCGTATGATGACGAGCCGCAGTGAATACCGTCTATTGCTTCGTCAAGACAATGCGGACATGCGCCTTACCGAAAAAGGTCGTGAAATCGGCCTTGTGAAAGACGATCGTTGGGCTAAATTTACAGCTAAAAAAGCGGCCATCGAAGAAGGCCTGGAATTGTTGCGCAACACACCTGTCAATCCGTCCAAGGAAACGCAAGCCTTGCTTGAAAGCTTGGGCACAGCCCCTATCAAAACAGGCATCCACGCATATGATTTGGTAAAACGTAACGAACTCTCCTATGCTACCGTAGCTGATGCATTCGATTTGAAACGCTTTACACCTGACGTAGAAGAAGCTATGGATATTGCCATTACCTATGAAGGTTACATCAAAAAGCAAATGGAACAAGTTGAGAAGGTTCGCAAACTGGAAGAAAAAATTCTTCCAAAAGAATGGGATTATACAGAAATTAAAGGTATTTCCCTTGAAGCGCAACAAAAGCTCAACAAAATTCGCCCTCACTCCATCGGCCAAGCCAGCCGTATCTCTGGCGTATCCCCAGCGGACGTGTCTGTTCTGCTAATTCAATTGGAACAATATAATAGAAGTAAATAATTGCGATAAGTAATTACATAATAGAAAAAGCTAGCTAATCGTTTTTGATTAACTAGCTTTTTCTGTTATAAGGTTTCCCGTTCCTGATGCTCATCGACTTCGCGACCTTGACTCATATAATCTGGAGTAAATAAGGATAGCCCAAGTTTAAATAAGAACCACATACATTTTTGTTTCATGGGTATCACCTCCTATTGATTGTAGTGTATCTATAAATGATACCATTAGCAAGCTTTATTTTTTATAAATATAAAAGTGAGTATATACGTAAAAGTTTGTATATTTATATGAATATTTATAAAACATATATTATTATACTAGTAAAAATATGTACACTAGAGAAATACACTAAGTGTACATTCAGAATAGACAAAAACAATTTATATATGAAGAAAAAGTTCATAGTGATAAATTATAGATAAACAGAAAAAAATTTAAAAAGGTAGAAATAAGATATATAAATTTGGAAAAGTATGTGTTAGAAGGCTAACAAAAATAGGTTTACAATTATGAGGCGGTTTAGGTGATATAAGATTTTTTATGCGTACCTACTCTTTTTGCACTTTTTATCTATATAATAAATGAGAATATATTGAGAATATGGTATAATAGATACAAATATGACTCTTATATTTCGCTTGTATGCTCTTTTTTTGAGTGATTTGTATATAATTTATCATAGAAGCATATAAATGGGCCTTACAGCGCAAATAAATGAATTTTATCCTGAATTACATACATATAGTTAGGAGCACCGATGAAAGAAAAAAATATGATGTGCCTATCGCTAGTGAATCTGAGTTTGTAGAATATATGCTTTCACAAATGGCAGCATTTGGATTGCCATGCACAGCAGCAAGCAAAAAGATTTCTACGTGTACTATGCACGCATGATTGAAACAAATAAATATCTTAACCTCACCGGTATTACGGATATGAAAGAAGTCGTGGTTAAGCACATGATTGATTCTCTATCTTGTTATGATCCGAAGATTATCAAATCTGGATCCTCCATTATCGACGTCGGAACCGGTGCTGGATTTCCTGGCATTCCCTTGGCCATCTATGATAGAACCTTGCACGTGACCTTGTTTGACTCCCTCAAGAAACGCCTTACCTTCCTTGAATCCGTTATCGACGAATTGCAATTGACGAACTGCAAGACCTTACATGGACGCGCTGAAGATTTGAGTCATCAGGACTATCGTGAAAGCTTTGATATTGCCATAAGCCGTGCCGTTGCAAGATTACCAATCCTATTAGAATGGACTGTGCCTTATGTTAAACAAGGCGGCTATGTTATCGCCTTAAAAGGCGCTATCTACGAAGAAGAAGTCGGCGAATCTGATAAAGCCCTTAGCACATTAAAAGCATCCATCGAAGATGTAAGAACCGTGACTTTACCAACATTGGATGATAAACGAGCTATCGTGTACATCAAGAAAAACAGGAAAAACACCTGGGAAATATCCGAGAAAACCCAAAAGAGATAAAGGATAAACTGTTATTATAATATGCTACAATCTTTTTCATTATGTAGCAATCTGAAAACACCTTCCAAAAAGCCTCCACCGGCCGGGTCTGACTCGGCCTATCGGCCTCCGCAGGGCCAAAGTCGTTTTTTTGAAAGGTGTTTTTAGATTAAACTATATGTTATAGGTAACAATAAATAGGAAAAGATTGTAGCATATTAACACTAACGACTATATCGAAAACAAAAACAGGGAACAAATCTATTTTTGATTTGTTCCCTGTTCTTTAAGATTTGCATATTATTGATCACGTTTTTTTGCTTAATTATAGAATAAAAAGCTCCCAATAGCCTCCCTAAAAATGACTTCGGGTCCCGCTTTAGCGCGATAGCGTGTCATTTTTAGGAGGCTGTTGAGCACTTTTTGCTGTTATTTAAGATTTACACGTGATCAATAATATGCAAAGTCGTATCTATATCATTAAGCGGCATGATATGTACGCCTGCAGCGATTTTTTTGATTTGTTCCAGTGTTTCGATAGCGATTTCTGTACCCGCTTCTTTTCCGCCTTTTTCTACTCGGTCTAGAATGTCTTGGGTAAGGTTGATTCCAGGTACTTTTTCATGAAGGTATGTTGCCATTTTAAAGCTTTTAAGAGGAATCAAACCAAGCATAATAGGTACATTGAATTCAGACATTTTGTCGATATAGCGTTTAGCTTGTTCTAAATCATAGATTGGTTGTGTTTGCACGAAATGGGCACCATTTTTGATTTTAGCAGCTAGTTTTTGACGTTCGATTTCTAAATCTGGTGCACCAGGATTACCTGTAGCACCGATGTAGAAGTTCGTAGGTTCATCGAGGTCGTTACCTGCTAAATCTTTACCGCTGTTCAATGTTTTAGCAATATTTAGTAAGCCCATGCAGTCCACTTCAAATACGGATTGTGCGAATGGATGGTCGCCGTGGTCCGGCTTATCGCCTGTTAGTGTCAAAATGTTATTAACACCAAGTGCTGCAGCACCGAGTAGTTCGGATTGTAAGCCTATGATGTTGCGGTCACGGCATGTGAGGTGGAAAATCGTTTCGATGCCTTCATTATGTTGCAATAAATAGGACAAGGAAATAGGGCTCATGCGCATTTTAGACATAGGGCTATCCGCAATGTTTATGGCGTCAACCTTGCCTTTTAGGCGCGCTGCTTGTTCAAAAACCTTTTGGGCAGAACTGCTTTTAGGTGGGTCCAATTCAACGGTGATGGTGAATTGGCCATTTTGGTGTTTCTCACGTAATGTCATCATATACCTCTTATCTATTCTATGTATGGTGAAAGCCTCATATGCGTTATGTGAGCATGATTTGGGGCTTTCACCATGAGTATTATCTATATTATATGCCTAGATTAGCCATTATTTCAAAGTTTCAAAGAAATCGTTCGCGTGGTTTACAGCCGCGATGCCGTCCTTGGCGTAAATATCTGCGCCCGCTTGGTCAGCGTAATCTTGGGATACTACGGCGCCACCAACCATGACCTTCGTTTTAAGGCCGGCTGCACGAATAGCAGCGATGGTATTGTCGATTTGAGGCATTGTTGTCGTCATCAAGGAACAAATGCCTACGAGGGCCGCCTTGTTGTCCTTAATGGCTTGTACGATGACCTCAGGGTCAACATCCTTGCCGAGATCGACGATTTTGTAACCATTATTTTCAAGTAAAGCGGCTACGATATTTTTGCCTAAATCGTGAATATCGCCCTTAACAGTGGCTACAACAACGGTTCCTTTATCTAAACTGTCGCTGGCTGGAATGATTTCTTTGATAGTGTTGAAAGCAGCTTGCATCGTTTCCGCAGCGAGCATAACTTGTGGCAAGAATAATTTACCAGAACCGAATTTGTCGCCTACTACGTTCATGGCTTCTGAAAGCCCTTTTTTCGTAATGTCTAATGGATCCATACCATCTGCTAAAGCCTTTTTAACAAGCTCAACAATGGCTTCCTTTTCACCTTGCTCTACGCAAGCACGAATATTGGCTAACGGATCATTGCTGTCAAAGGATGCTTTATCTGGACCCTTTGGAGCCGCATTGCCTGGGGCGGTTGTTTCGTCTTCGTAGCCGTATTCTTTAATGAACTCGGCAGAACCTGGATCCCAACCAAGAAGTGTGGAGCTTGATACGAATGCTTTTTTAGCGGCGTAGTTAAGTGGGTTCATAATTGGCGTAGTTAAGCCTGATGCGAGTGCCATTGTTAAGAACTGACCGTTTAAGTATGGACGTTGTGGCATACCAAAAGAAATATTGGATAGGCCCATAACTGTTGGGAAACCAAATTTTTCTTTATATAAACGCAATGTTTTTTTTAGAGTTTGTCGTGCACTATCTTCCCCACTAGCAAGTGTTAATACCAATGGATCGAGTAAAAAGGTCATGAGGTTGTAAACCATAGTTATAAGCGCGATTTACGATGCTTTCAGCTAAAGCGACACGGTCCTCTGCTTTTTCTGGTAAATCACCGCTGGAAAGTGGCAAACAAAGTAATGCAGCACCGTAGCGTTTAGCCAAAGGCATAACATGTGTGATTGACTCCTCTTCTCCATTTACAGAGTTGATAAGGGCGCGGCCTGGATAGTTTAAGGGCCACTTCCATAGCTGCGGGGTCTAGTGTGTCGATGGATAATGGCGTTTCAACAAGCATGGATAGCTCAAAAATCGCTTTTTCCATCAAAGGTGTTTGGTCCATGCCAGCAACGCCCATATTTACGTCGAGAATATCTGCACCAGCCTCTACTTGGTCTAAGGCGTCGCGTTTTACACGAATGAAAGAACCGTCGCGTAGCTCTTGAGCGAGTACCTTACGGCCTGTTGGGTTAATGCGTTCACCGATAATCAACGGTTTAACATTATGACCTAATTCAAGCAATTTTGTACGACTTGTAATCACCGTTTTAGGTTCAATATGAGCACGTTCCTTAGGCGTATGTGCTTTCACAGCGTCAGAAATTGATTGAATATGCGCTGGTGTTGTACCACAGCAGCCACCTACATAACTTGCACCTGCATCAACAATTGGAATCATCAATGGGCCCATGTCTTCTGCTGAAAGCGGAAATACCGTTTGTTTGTTAATGAGTTGTGGCATACCTGCGTTTGGTTGGCAGCTGATTGGTAAATTAGTAACACTAGCGATTTTTTCAATAAGCGGTGTGATTTGTTCAGGTCCAAGAGAACAGTTAATACCGATGATATCGGCCCCCATTGCCTCTACGATAGTTGTGGCAACCTCTGGAGGTGTACCAGTGATGGTACGACCGTCTTCACTGAAAGAAAATTGACAGATAATTTGTACATCTTCTTTAGTCTTACCTGCTGCTTCACGAGCATCCAAAGATGCTAATAGAGCGGCACGCATTTCTTGTACGTCAATAATCGTTTCGATAATGATGAAATCAACGCCGCCTTCAATCAAAGCCTCTGCTTGTTCTCTATATGTATCGTAAATAGAATCAAAGCTCATATTACCCAATGGTTGTAAAAACCGTCCTGTAGGGCCCATAGAACCGGCTACACGAGCGGATGGCTTGAACTCTGAAATTGCTTCTTTGGCAACCTTTACAGCTGCTATATTTATTTCTTTTACACGATCTTGTAAATCGTAATCTTCTAATTTAAGGCCGCATGCGCCAAATGTATTAGTAGTAATTACATCACTACCATGTTGTAAATATTGTGCGTGGATATTTTTTACCACTTCTGGTCGTTCCACGTTAAATAATTCTGGGCAATAACCCTCTTCTAGGCCTGCTGCTTGGAGCATTGTACCCATAGCGCCGTCAAATGTACATGTGAATCATCCTTTATATATTGAAATGTAGGTCACCAAGGACATTCGCCCTCCACAGCCTTAACGGTCGTCGGCCAAGGGCCTCGACCTAGCAAAGTCGGGCTCAGAATCTTGGTGACCTATATTTCAATTACTAATACTATAAATGAATTGTTTCACGTGAAACATTTTTGCTTGCACATGGGTACAATGGTACAGATGTACAAGGTAATGTTTCACGTGAAACATCGTGTGTTAAAATTTTATTCTGTTGGTTGTGCTTTCATAGCTATACCAGATGTTTCGGCTGTTGTTTTGCTTGTTTCTGGTTTTGTAGCTGCTGCTTTTTCTGGAAGTTTTCTTGATTGGCAATCTTTTTGTGAGCAAGAGCTACAACCGCGTTTTGTTGTCAAGCATTGATCTCCTGGCATTAAACCGATAATAGCTGTTACGGATTTTCTTGGAAATAATAAGAAGTTTTCTGTAACTTGTAGTCCGATTTGTTCGGTTTTGATGATTTTACCAAGCTGTGGTTGAATTTCTAAAGGCCAGTTGCCATAGCCTGGGCTGAAACGCCATGTAGGTGCATAACCTTGTTTCTTAGCAATGTTATTGATTACCTCGTTAACTTGGTCAGCCACTTGTTCAATTGCAGTTGTTGCAGCTGCATCTAGTAAGAGACCTACTGTGTAGTTGCCTTGTTTGAATAGCTGTTCGCTACGTCTTTCAACGTCTTCGCCGACCGTAACACCTAGCACATACACCTTTGTAGATTTTTCAAGGTGCTTTTTCAATGATGGATCCTTCAATTTTTGAGCGGCGGATTACTTAAAAATAACTTTATTTTTCCGCATCGTAATCATATTCTTGGTAGACACCTTTTGGCGTCGCTAATAATTGGATTTCTTTACAAGCTTCGTCAACGAATTTTTCTGGAAAATCTTCGGCATGACGAAGTCCTGCATATCGCTTTACTTCATCCTTGTTGATGACGGGAAGCATTCCGTTATAAATGGGCATGTGAAACGCCTCCTTTAAAAATAAAATAGATTGTATGGTTAAAATGTTAAACCTATTAAAACACTGTCTTTTATAAGTATAAATATATCTATATATACTGTAAAGGTCATAGCTTCATATAATTTATTAAGGTGCGTCCATAGAAAAAAAGTTATACGTAAACATTTTTATACCTAATGGTGTAAATCAATTTAAGTGATAACACATAATCAAATAAATTTATAAGCTGGTATATCATGTTAGTGAACATATGTTTTTGAAATGTTTCACGTGAAACATTCTTATTTGTTTTTAGATTTTATTTGAAAAAAACGATGGTCATACCTATAAAGTTCTATTTCTTTTTGCGTGCCCTATGTTATAATGAAATGAAATATTTTTTTGAACGTAAAGTTGAGGTGAATTTTTGTGGGCAAAAGTAATAGCGATTACTAATCAAAAAGGCGGTGTAGGCAAGACTACAACATCTGTTAATCTCAGTGCTTGTTTAGCTGATGCAGGCAAAAAGGTGTTATTAATAGATTTGGATCCGCAGGGTAATGCTAGTTCTGGATTAGGCATTGAAAAAAAGATGATTTGGAATTATGTATTCACGATGTGTTGATAGATAGCGAAGACATTGCTAATGTTATTGAACCCTACAATGCTTAAAAAGCTTTTTTTGTAGCGCCTGCAACGATTCAATTGGCTGGTGCTGAGGTAGAATTAGTAGGGATTGTTTCACGTGAAACAATTTTGAAAAAAGCCATCGCTTCTGTACGCGATGAGTATGATTTTATCATCATTGATTGCCCGCCATCTCTTGGTTTGCTAACATTGAATGCTTTCACAGCGGCTGACAGTGTTTTGATTCCAATTCAAACTGAATTTTATGCCTTGGAAGGTGTTAGTCAACTTGTTAAGACGATTACAATCGTGCAACAAACATCTAATAAAGACCTTGTAATTGAGGGTGTGTTGCTTACTATGTTTGATGGACGTACTAATTTGTCTGTCCAAGTGGCAGATGAGGTAAAATCGTTCTTTGGTACTAAGGTGTATAAAACAATTATTCCTCGAAATGTTCGCCCTCAGTGAAGCACCAAGTTATGGGGAACCGATTATTGTGTATGATCTCGAAATCAAAGGGTGCAGCTGTTTACACTAAATTAGCTAAAGAGGTTATTCGAGATTCTAAGAAAACGAAATAATTGATATAGAATAGACTAAATAAATATGATTATAATGTAAGCACAAACTGTATATTGGTTTGTGCTGCATTTTATATATGCGGTGTGAAAGTACTAATAGATTGGGGATTATTATGGTGATGAAACAGAAAAAAAGGAACGAAAAACATTAGCAACAATGATGGGAGAGCAGTCCATAGAGACGGCTTTACCTGAACGTGAAGTTCACGAGTTGCCTATAGGGGATGTAATTCCTAATGAAGATCAACCACGTAAGAATTTTTGATGAACAAAGTTTAGCTACTTTGGCTGAGTCCATTAAGAATCTAGGCATTTTTCAACCCATCGTCGTTCGTAAGCAAAAGGATAAATACCAAATCGTGGCTGGTGAGCGCCGCTATCGCGCGGCATTGATGGTGGGCCTAGAAACAGTACCTGTAGTTGTAAAAAAATTATAATACAGAGGAAATGACAGAAGTCGCTTTTGGTAGAAAATCTCCAACGTGAAGGCTTGGATCCTATTGAAGAAGCTTTAGCGTATCAAGGTTTGATGAATACGTATAAGCAAACTCAGGAGATGATTTCTGCACGCCTTGGACGTAGCCGTTCATATATTGCCAATATGATGCGCCTTTTTGAAATTAGCCGCATCTGTTCAAAAAGGATTTAATTGAAGGCGATTTAACTGTTGGTCAAGCTCGACCTTTGTTGGCTCTACGTAGTGCAGCGCAACAAGTAGAAGCAGCAGAGCGCATTAAAGAGAGCGAATTAAGCGCCCGCCAAGCAGAACAGCTCGTGAAAAGCCATGATGTCTAAAAAAGACTAAGGCTAAAGACACTACAGAGCCACATGATACAGCTGAGGTTCGCGCATTGGTGATCGTTTAAAAATTGAGCCTAGGTTCTCCAGTATCTATTAAATTTAGAGCCGGTAAGAAGGTACAAGGTAAAATTGAAATTGCCTTTTAGCTCTGAAACTGAATTAGAACGTCTTATTGCATATATGGATGCTCAGGAGAGCACAGAACATGAAGAAACAATGGAGTTTCGCGTATAATGGAACAAACACCAAAGTCGAATCGCGTACATATCGGCTTTTTGGCCGTTGTAATGCGGGTAAGTCGACCTTAATTAATATGCTAACGGATCAACCAGTATCCCTTGTGTCTGAAGTGGCAGGTACTACGACCGATCCCGTTAGCAAATCTATGGAAATGTTGCCTCTAGGCCCTGTGGTCATTACCGATACGGCGGGAATTGACGATACATCGGAACTGGGCGCTCTTCGCATTGGAAAATCCGAAGAAATTATCAAAAAAATCAATCTCGCTGTCTATGTGTTGCGTAATGATAAAGCACCCACTGCTGATGATATGATGTGGCTTAACAAGTTGAAACAAAACAATGTACCTATCGCATTATTCATCAATGAAATTAACGCTTTTGATAGTGAAAGCGCTCATGATAATGATAGCAATGGTAATGATACTAACCTAAATTATGTAGATGCGTATCCCGATTTGTCAGCTATTGCCACTGTCGTAGGCTCTACGGATTTTACATCGAATCGGGATCGTCTTACATTGCTCGATTTGCTAGGCGGGTTAACACCGCTCGATGTAGAAGGCGAGCAATCTCTATTACAAGGGTTAGTTGATCCAGGAGATACTATTATCTTGGTATGTCCTATTGATTCGGCGGCGCCAAAGGGTCGTCTAATCTTGCCACAAGTACAGACAATTCGTGAGATTTTGGACCATAAAGGCCTTGCCTTGGTGTGCCAAACAGAAGAGCTACCGACCATGCTCAGTAAGCTTTCACAAAAACCAAAACTCGTCATCACCGATTCGCAAGCCTTTGAAGCGGTGAATGCGTTGACGCCTGCGAATATTCCATTAACATCATTTTCCATCTTAATGGCTCGGTTCAAGGGAAAATTGCAGGATTTAGTAACGGGGGTGAAAGCCCTTAACAACTTGAAACCTGGTGCGCGTGTGCTCATCAGTGAGGGCTGCACACATCGTCGCCAATGCGATGATATTGGAACCGTTAAAATTCCGATGTGGCTTAAAAAGAAGGGGCATACGGATCTACAGCTTGAATTTACCAGCGGTGGTGCGTTCCTAAGGATGTGAGCGGTTATGATCTTATCATCCATTGCGGGGCTTGTATGTTGACGCGTCGCGAGGTGTTACGGCGCATTGATTGTGCCGTTGTGCAAGGTACGCCTATTGTGAATTATGGTGTACTTATTGCGTCATTACATGGTATACTAGAACGTACTATTAGTCCGTTTATGGACGAATTAGATAGAAAGGGTTTTGAATGTTAGAATCTATACAACCCTATATCGGTGTATTAGGATGCGCATTAGCCGTTATTTTATTGGTATATTGCATCATCCTACACATTAGATTAGGGAGCTTAACGAAGAAGTTCAATTTCTTCATGCAAGGTGAAAATGGGGCTAGCCTAGAACGTAAACTTTCAGTAGAAATCACTGAAATTCGCGAGGCCGCAAAGGGATTGCAGGATATGATTGAGGAACAAACTCAAATTCGTAATATTCAAGGCAACACATTACAAAAAATCGGCTTTAAGAAGTATAATGCATTTGATAACATCGGCAACGATTTGTCCTTTTCCCTTACATTGCTTGATGGCAATAATAATGGGGTTTGCATTTCCAGTATCTATGGCCGAAATGACTCTCGTATTTTCAGTAAACCAATTGTGAAAGGTAAAAGTCTCGTTAATCTTTCACAAGAGGAATTAGAAAGTTTAAATGAAGCGCTTGGGGAACGTACGAATGAGGAAGCGTTAGCGAGCGTTATCCATTCTCAATAGGCAAATCACTTTGTCGTGTTCATATAGAGCGCACATGCATGATGAGTTGAGGAATGATTAAAAGTAAGGAAGGCATTTTGAAAGTACCAAGTATTTTGAGTTCTGTAGTGTCTCAGAATGGTGATAATTGCACCATTACATTGAGTCATAAACAAGCGAAGATTGTAGCCGTAGTGGCCGTAATCTTATTTGTAGCAGCACTTGTTTTATCCATTTGGGGCATTGCACGACAAGCAGAAATCGTTCAATTGCGTCAACAAACACAATTGCAAACAGAACAACTAAAACTGTTACAACAAAAAACAGAAGTGTTGGATAAGAAAATCCAAAACTTAAATCAAATTAGTGAAGAAAATAAACAAATGTTAAAGGGTGCTGAGTCCGGCACACCATCTCAAGGTGGTAGCGATGGCTCTGACCCAAAGCAGGAAGCCGCTAGCGATGAGACTAGTCCCACGCTAAGTGCGGCGCAACTTTCAGCAAGACTATCTAAATTAGATAAGGATGCACAAAAATTATTGGTTAGCTTCTACACGATGCGAAACATTTTGCGCGATGGTGGGGCTCAAGATATCGCTGCATTGCAACAATTGAACTACACCACAGGTTCTGGTGGATATACGAATAGTACAACGCCAAGCATCTGGCCAAGTAAGGGTGTTATTACATCCCCTTATGGCACTCGTGTCGATCCTGTGACCGGTGCTGCTAGCGCATTCCACGAAGGTGTTGATATCGCTGACGATTACGGCACACCTATCGTTGCTACTGCAGCGGGTACCGTAACATTTGCAGGCTACACCGAAGGCGGTTATGGTAACCTCGTAGAAATCGATCACGGCAACGGATTTGTGACTCGCTATGGCCACAATAGCGCCGTTCTCGTTACACCGGGCATGACCGTAAAACAAGGCCAAGTCATCGCCCTTATGGGCAGTACTGGTAAAAGTACTGGCGCACACGTACACTACGAAGTACGGATTAATGGGTCCGCGGTTGATCCAATGGTATTTTTGCCAATTAGTAATTAAATACGCTATAAGACTGGATACCCCCTGTTCGAAAGCCGACACGCTACTGCGCTTACGCGGAGCCCGAAGTCGTTTTCGAACAGGGGGTATCCCTTTTGGCGTATTACTAATTACTAAACTGGCGGGAGTGGGGAAGCTACTGTGCTTACGCGGAGCCCGAAATCATTTTCCGGAGGGGTCTATCTTTTTCTATCTAAATTTAGTTGACTAATTGGCATAAAATACCATTGTACAATTTAGGATAAAGAAGTGTACGAGATTGGCTTATATATGCCTTATAAAAAATTAGAACAGGCGTGTTCTAATTCTGAGTACCTAATATATGTGCCCTAAAAAATAGAACAGGCGTGTACTAATTCTGGGGACCTAGTATATGTGTTTTAAAAATAGAACAGGCCTGTTCTATTTTTTGGGACACACTATAAGGAACCTATGTAACAAGTATTCATTACATCTCTTCCCAAACGGCTGGGTTGGTAGTAATTCATATACCATAATTGGTACATGTTTATATACTGATGGTATAGATATCACATGGGATAGTCCTTTTTGGGTTGATAATAATATCTATTGATATGTATTGGTGTCATTATTTTATAAGCATTATTGAAGTGCTAGATAGTAAGATGATGATGGGGTTCTAAATCCGACTTTGGCCCTGCGAAGGCCGAAGGCCGTAGTCAGACCTGGCCGGTGGAGGATTTAGGGCCCCATCATCATCTTGTTTGGCACCAATGTGCAGGTAATATAATTAATGGATCAATAGATATTATTATCTTATGCATAATTAGGATTGTCTTTCATGTGATATCTATTCCTTTTCGTCTATAAATATTGTACAATTATGGTATATGAACGGAGGTATATCTATGAAGGCCTATGTACAAGTTTATACCGGCGAAGGCAAGGGTAAAAACGACGGCTGCGATCGGCCTCGCTATACGAGCTATAGGCGCTGGCAAAAAGGTTTTATTTTTTTACAGTTTCATGAAGTCTAAAGTGTATAGTGAACATAATATTTTACCGACCCTCAAAAAAATATTACATTAGAAACTGTAGGTAAACCGTTTTTTTATCATCAAGGAAGGCATGAAGAGCAAGGATGAGCTCGCCAAATGGGGTGATGAAGTGGTTGTATTTGAATCAGGAAATCCACCTAAGGATTATGTAGCGCTTATTGAAAAGGGCTATGAACGCGCGTTAGAGGCTGTATCTAGCGGTGACTATGATTTGGTGGTTCTCGACGAATATAACATGGCTTTGTTCTTTGAACTCATTGATTGGAAAAAAACGGAGGCTCTATTAGAGGCTCGTAATCCGGAAACCGAAGTGGTGTTTACGGGGCGCGGGGCACCGCAAGAACTTCTTGATGTGGCCGATCTTGTGACGGAAATGAAGGAAGTTAAGCATTATTACATGCAAGGTGTAATGGCTCGCAAGGGCATTGAAAATTAGAGTATACTTTCACAAATCCCATAACCTAAGGAGGTGATGTGGTTGAGTATAGTCGCTATTGTGGCACTCGTCGTAGTGCTTCTCATCGTAGCGCTGATCATGATTATCCTACTAACGCCAATCACATATAGCATCGAATGGAACGGCAGGACGCCGTACCGCGTAGAATTGTCGGTTAAATGGCTGTGGCGCGTATTGTCGCTGCATCTCGCATATTTTCAGGGCAAACCATTTTTTAAACAACTGTATGTATTAGGTATGCAGAAAATAGGCCCTGTGAAAGAATACGACGAATGGATTCAACAACGGGTTGATGACGAATATCAGAAGGCTGTTGATGAATTTGAAAATGATCCGATGGCTGCGCAGGCGGAAGCGATGATGAAAGCCATGCAAGGCGATGGCCAGGGCGGTACTGAACCGACTGAGCCGACGACCGTTGGTGCTTCTGGTGAAAGCCTAGATGCTACGCGCAGTGCAGGGCAAACATCAGATGCACAAGGTAAACAGGTTCGCGTTGAACGTGTTGATACATCTAAGGATGATAATAAGGGTGCTGAAGCGCGGGCTGCACAATATGATTCAATTCGCGATAACCCGACGATGAAACCTGATGATGAAGTGGTAGAAAAGGTCACTTTCAATAGTGATGGCACCGTAAAAGAGAAGGTATTTACGAAAATAGACGGCTTGAAAGATAGCGTAAAATCGCGCTTTCAAAAACCAGATCCTAATGATCCGGTGGCTAGTTTTAAATCGAAAATCCCGACCTTTTGGTTCATGAAACATGTGACGAATACGGAATTGTGGCGTCAATTGTTGCTTGTTTCTAAGCGGTGTTATGACCATTCTAAACCACGAGATATCGCTGTAGAAGGGCGTATCGGCATCGGTGATCCTTTTAAGGGTGGCATGCTTGCTTCGATGTTGTACAGTATCTGGCCTGAACAGGCTGAACATATCGAGATTGATTATTTGAATTGGCATTTAGAAGGTAGCGGCCACATTAAAGGGCGCATTATTCTAGGCGCATTGGCATGGCACGGCACGCGATTCGTGCTTTCACAACCAATGCGTGCACTCATAGCTGAAACGGTCAAGGTCGTTTGGGTTAAGCGCAAAGAAAAGAAAGAGTTAGAACGATTGAAAGCGGAACAAGCCGCTAACGCATAGTTGACATCAGTGGAGGTACTACGATGGAGAACAGTAACGTAAAAAGAAAAATTTAGAAGTCCTTTTTGAGAAGTTCAAAAAAATATGATTAAGGTGGAAACTGTAGTAGGTGAAGCGGTGCAAATCGGCGATACTACATTGGTTCCATTTGTGGACGTAACATTTGGTTTTCGGCACTGGCACAAACCACAATACATCTGGCAAGAATCATGAATGTGGCGGCGGTGGCGGCGGCGCTCGCATGGAACCAAGCGCTGTGCTCGTGATCAAAGGCGAACGCATCGAGTTGTTCAACATTAAAGGCAATCCTTACAGCAACAGCTTTGATCGCCTTATCGGCTTGGTGCCTGACCTCGTGTCCAAATTGAAATCCGATAAATACATCTATCTTAATGACGAACAATAATAGATAGTAAATTTTTTTAATAAGGGTTCATGATGAATTCATGGGCCCTTATTATTATTTAATAGTATACAATTTAATTATTAGATGCTATATCTCATCTATGATTTTTTTGAGGGTTTTTACTTGTGAAAGCAAGTTAGATTTGATATAGTAAAAAAATAGTGCATTACATGTTTGTGTAATGGAACTTTACTGTTCAGGAGGATCTCAAATGAAATTAACTAAAAAATTGACAACATTGGCTATCGTTGGTGCTATCTCCGCTACCACTGCTGTGGCAAGCGCTGCTAACATTGGTTTAGTGCAAAATGAGTCAAGTTGTAAATAGCTATCCTGGTTACAGTGCACTCGACATGAAAAATGCAACAAGTAGATGCACAATACCGTCCACAAATTGAAAAGAAAATGCAAGAAATTGACAAAATTAAAGATCAAGCTCAAGCAGAAGCAGAATTCAATAAATCCGTAGCTCCATTGTTACAAAAAGAAAATGACGAAGTGAATAAAATTGCACAACCAATGATGCAAAACATTCACAACGCTATCGAATCCGTTCGCGTTGAAAAGAAAATGGACGTTGTATTAGACGACCCATACACAATCCGCGCAGCTGATGCAAATAGTAACGTTGAAAATATTACAGATGAAGTAATTAAACGTCTAAAAAAATAATATCTTTAATGTCGCTTTTGAGATAGTTAAAGACACCTCTCTAAAAACTCCACCGGCTCTGCGCTTTCGCGGGGCCCAAAGTCGTTTTTCGAGAGGGTGTCTTTCTCATCAAGATAGATATTATTTTTAGACAGTAGGGGAAAGGGCAAAAAGTCGTTTTTCAGAGGGGATCTTTTTCGTTAATCCATAGATAAAGATATTAGTTTTTTTAGACTGTAGGGAGAAAAGGATAAAGTCGTTTTTTTCGAGAGGGGCTGTTTTTCCTATCGAGATAGATATTAATTTTTTTAGACTAGAAACAGAGGGACGCAGGGTGTTTTTTAGTTGGTTTGTTATGTACTGATTTAGTGTAATTGAGGGCAGCAAGGAGGGTTTTGTAGATGTCTATTATGCAGGTTTGTTGGAGTTTGATGCGGTATCCGCGGTCTAAGGGGATTCCGTATATTATGGAGAATGGTACGTTTGATCAAGCGCTAGTTTTTATGTTGCGTTTGTTTGGCATTATGCTTGGTTTGTCGGTAGTGGAAAATGGTATCATATTTTTTATCACGCCTGTGACCATGCTAGATACGATTGTATCGATTTTAGGCTTTGTTTTTGCCTGGTTTTTCCTAAAAGGGCTTTGGTTGATATTGGCCCATATTTTTATGTGAAAGCCACTAGTAATCGTGATCTTATGTTTAAGGATACGATTCATGGCCGTTTCGTATGCGATGGCCTTTGATTTACCTATAACCATCTTATCCTTACTCGGTGCTGTACTTGTTATTGTATTGAGCCTTGCCGGAGCGGGTATGATTGCGTTCGGAGTTCAATCTATTTTGGGTTTGATTGCATTTGTATTAGCTATATATTATATGCTTTGCTCCCTTGGACTCTACCGTCAGATGTTAAAGACTACATCAATGCATATTATTATCATTGCTATTGTATATACTGTACTTTTAATAAGTGCATCTATGATGTTACGAGTATAGGTGAAAGTTATTTTCATAAATATTAAACAATACAATACGTGAAAGCAAAAAAACGAGCTTAGAATGAATCCAGGCTCGTTTTTATTTTTATGTGCTAAATGGGCAGATAAAGAATTTAGTATTTTTATTTTAGTCAATCGATAGCTCATGTCGAGGAGCATTTTTTTATTCTTTCAGTAGGCACAGAGCCATCCAAAGAAACGGTTAGCCAATTGGCCTTATTCATATGATAGGCAGCGTATATGCCTGGTTCCTTACGAAAAGGCACCAATCATGGTGGGCTCGCATTTGATGTTTCAAACACATCGATAGGCCGAATGTTTGACCATCCCTAATTTATCGGTAGTAATATTCATGACTAGGGCGAACCATTTATGATTACTCTGATGGCGGTACACCTTGTAATGCGGGAAACTGCGTCCAAGGTGTATTGGTGGTAGTATCCTCAAATTGATTGTGAATATAGGTTTCTAAATCTTCGCGTGTCATGTAAATCCTTCTTTCTCTCTTACATAATTAGTATATTCTCTTATGAAAGCAACTGCAAGCAAAATAAACACTATATTCTATAGAAATACAGTTATGAAATTAAGATATTAGATTATAGGATAAAAAAACACCTATATATGGTAATAGTTACTGTTTTGTATAACTTACCACTTATAGGTGTTTTTTTATATAGACACTAAGGAGAGGAGGAGGTCATATCTATATAATCTTATTCAGGTTTATGAACGAGGTTTACGATGAATTCGCTATCTTCAACAAGCGTTGCTTGAATGTAGTTATCGCCATTAAACTCGAGAACTTCACCTGGTACGAGTACATGTTCCTCTGTTTCGTTAAGGAATACTTGAACTGTGCCCTTAACAACAGTAAAGATAACATTGGCTTCAGGATGATTATGTTTTTTTTCACCTTTTCGCCTGCTTTTACCGCCTTTTTTTACGATCACATAATTAGGACCTTGGAATAATAAACCTAATTCTTTTTTTACTGTGCCTGCCATGATGCTGCACCTCCTATATTTGAAAGTATATGAGTAATGATTTATCTTATGGTTCTATTATAACTGATATTTCTTATCAATTCTGTGTCTATAGCTACACTTTTATAAGGAATTTTAAAATAGAACAGGCCTGTACTATTTTTAAGACATATACTAGGTCCCTAGAAATAGAACAGGCCTGTTCTATTTTTTTAGATACATATGATTCCAGAAATAGAACAGGCCTGTTCTAATTTTTAGGCACATATGATTAGAATAAAAAAACGCGAGCGTAAAATTTTACGTTCGCGTTTTTCGTTCGTTTTTCGTCCGTTTTAGCGAACGAAATGGTATTTATTTTTTAGCGATTGTATATAATCGTGTGCCATTGTCTTCGGTGGTGATAAGCTCGAATTCAGGATCGATAGCTTTCACAAAGGCCTCGAACCATGTTTGGTATGCGAGCATCATGAATTTAGGGTCTACGCCTGCAGTGCGCCAGTAGCCAGCTTGTAAGCGGTGGTCGCCGACCCATGTGAAACGGTCAGCGCTGTCCTCAACGATTTGGTCGCCGCCGTCGCAAGGCATGCCGTTTACATAGAAGTTTTTGAAGAGCGTTGTAGATGGCTGGCGCCGTATGTTCTTCGAGGCTATCTTGGGCCACAACGCCGCATGCTTGACCTTGTACAGCGAAGGCATCGAGAATAGCGGTTACTACGTGAATAGCATTTTTCATCAGCATTTGTATCGAGCATGTCTTTGATGGTAGCGCTTCGCGGACGGATGCTATGTTGATTTGGTTGGAGAGCCAACCGTGAATGTTGTTGTGGTCGATAATGTTTTCCAATGGAATGCTAGGGTTAATTGGTTCGCCATATGTATCTACGGAGATGGAATGTAATTCCTCAGCAAGGTCATCTACGACCTTTGTTGTTTTTCAAGAATTAAGTTTTCACGCTCTACGAGCAATTGGATTTTGCGGTATAACCAGTAGTGAATGTGGCCTAAAAATGCGGACATGTGAAACTCCTTTATATTAATTATGCACCTTTGCGGGCAGTTTCTAGTTTGTTAAGTAAATCGTACACGTTGACGCCGTGGATTTCAGCGGCTTGCCATAGTGGTTCCATCGTAGAGGATGGACAACCGAGGCAACCCATGCCGATGCTTTGTAGTACAGGTACTGTATTTGGATAGATGTCTACGATATCGCGGATGATTGTATCCGGTGTAATTGGTTGACCTGGTTCAAGGCGTGGCGTTTCAACCTCTGGATCATTGCCGTGACCTGGCAAGTTAACAATAGGTTCTGCTGCTTTCGCTTCTGTAGGAGCCCCTTCAAGGTCGCCTAGTACAGCTTCTTTGAAAGCCTCTAAGCCGATGCGGTCGATGAATTCACCCATTCGTTCGATTTGTGCATTTGCTTTGTAATATTCGATGATGCGGTCCACAAGTGCAAGGGCTTCTTTCTGTTGTTACCTCTGCAATGAGGTCGCCAATGCGTGGATGCGCACCGCCGCTGCCGCCAGCGTAGACGCTCCAGCCCTCAACAGAACCGATAACGCCAACGTCCTTCATGCGGCTTTCAGTACAAGAATTAATGCAGCCGGACACGCCGATTTTCATCTTGCTAGGCATTTCTTGGGACAAATATTTGCGTTCCAACTGCATGCCAAGATGCACGCTATCTTGTTTAGCCCGTTTACAGAACGTTGTGCCAGGGCAAATCTTGACGCTGCGCACGCGGTTGGACACCATGTACGCCGGCTCCATGCCGAGCATGTCCCACGCTGCGTCTACGTCCTCAGCTTTCAAATTCGTAATCATAATGCGTTGGCTGCCGGTTAGTTTAAGAACAGCGCCAAATTTGTTCGCCACATCAATGTATTTTTGCAATTGATCTGGTTGAATAAAACCCGCTGGAATGCGCGGTGTAATAGCATAACGGCGTTGGCCGTTTTTAATTCGTTGTAAATTTCCTGCGATTTGAGCCATTGTAATCCCCTCTAAATTGTAATGAACTACTTATATTCTATCATATATTTTCACTGTGAAAGTCTCTATTAGCACATGCTAGAGATGATGCGTTTCGACGGTGATGTACGTCCAAACGATACATGTTCTAGAGAGCTAGTAAGAGATCGTTATGAAATGATTGTTATCATCATTTCAAATTACATATACTAGTATAATTCATTTTACAATAAAATAATGTGTCCCAAGCTACAAAAAAGCAAAAATTTTTGACCCTGTTTCACGTGAAACTAAATACAAAAGTACGGCCCTAAACCTTGATTTGGGGTCGTTTTTTCATGGGGAAAAATATTATTCCTCTTTTTGAAACGAATTTGCTTGTCACGAGCCTCCTTTTTGGAATGTATATAGGTGAAAGGAGGTGATCAGATGGCTGAACTAAAACGCACAAAGTTAGTGTTACGTTTTAATATCGGTACGGAAGAAAAACCGAAGTACAAAGACGTCACTTTCACACGCGTCGCTGAAGAAGCTACTGATGATGCGGTCAAAATCGTCGGTACCGCATTGGCTGGTCTCTATGAGAACACCATTGCTGACGTAATACGCGTCAACGAAGTATCCCTTGGTCATTAATGTGCTTTCACTCATAATAGTTAGCACATAATGGCTGCGTGAAGGTTCGTAGTAATCCAAACCCTGTGGACCTATCGCGATCATTCCCATCCTTATGTATATGAATTAGAAAGGAGTGCCCAACATGGCTGATAAACGTGTGGTATATCTTAAATTTGCTACAGTCGATGGTAAAAGCGCATCGATCACAATTAGTGGACCTCGCACTGGCCTTACTTTGGAGCAAGCTAAAACGGCAGCTAATGCGCTAGTAGCGAACAAGGTAATCTTAGGCTCTGGCGACGCTCCATTGGCAAGCTTTACCTCTGCCAGTGAAGTATCTACGCAAAGTAAAGATTTGCAATAAAACAACATATCGCTAATGCATAGATGACTCTATCCCGTCTGTGCCTAGCATAACTATCGCTGTTATGCGATGAATATCTTATCCCTGGTCATATGATAGCCTCGGAACCTGTCATATGACGCCTCCTAGCGGGCCGCTCTTCGGAGTGGCCCGTTTTGTTGTATAATGAACCTAGAATTATCTTGATATAGGAGGAACGATGAAGGTTCTATACGATACAATTTTGAAAGCAACTTATACAGGCCGTCCCAATCGTTTTGTGGTGACCTTGGATCTTAATGGTGAAAGCGTACTTGCTCATTTGCCAAATCCAGGTCGTATGTGGGAACTGTTATTTACCGGTGTCACGATGTATATCGTGCCTCATGATAAGCCAGATGCGAAGACGAAGTACCGCGTTGTAGGTATTGAGCGTGATGGCGTTGTTATCATGCTCGATACGAACTACAGCAATGATGTAGCTCAGCATTTGATTGAAACAAACTCATTCCTGGTTGGGAACAATGGCGTATTGTACGTCGCGAATATACGGTAAAACTACATGGGGCGACATCACGCTTTGATTTACTCCTCACTAACGACGATGGTGAAGAATTCCTGTTAGAGGTTAAATCCTGCACCTTGTTCTCCAAGACCGGTGCCATGTTCCCCGATGCTATTACAGAACGGGGACGCAAGCATTTATTGCACTTACGGGAACTTCAGGATGAAGGATATCATACGGGCGTGCTATTCCTTGTACAATGGGACCAAGCTCAATGGTTCTTGCCAGACTACCACACGGATCTAGAATTCGCTATGACCTTTAAAGAAGTGGCACCATTCCTCGACTGGAAAGCCGTTGCTGTAGCGTGGGATGAGACTTTCACCATGCCTACTGTGACACGCGCTTGTACCTATCCGAGCTATGTTCTCGACAGCGAAGCGCACGATAGCGGCGTATACATCATGGTGATGCACCTTGACCATGAACTAGATCTAGAAATCGGATCTAAGGGTATGATGCATTTTAATGCAGGGTATTACATGTATGTCGGCTCCGCCAAGGCGAACCTTACGAAACGCATTGAGCGCCATAAGAGAAAACGCAAGAAAATGCATTGGCACCTCGATTACTTCCGGGGCTATTGCGAAATGATTGCCGGCGTGCCTATTCGTACGAGCGGACTACCCCCTTGAAAGCTGGAGCCTTACTCACGAACCATACCCATCCATGCCGAGCATGCCAGACCCTGATGATGTAGACGTGAGCGTCGAATGTGCTTTAGCTGATGCGGTACGTGCCATTGCAGAGTGGGACGTGCCAAAATTTGGCTGCTCCGACTGCGATTGCATGAGCCATTTGTTTGGTATGACTGAAAATCCAATACATAATAAGGCCTTTATGGATGTGGTAGAAGAATTTAGGATGAACCAGCTGGATTCCATAATTGTTGAGAATTAATAAAGTAGCATATTTGAGATGTGTTAGTAGTTATTTCCAAAATGGAAACAACTGCCTCTGATGATATGTTAAAAAAAGACGTGTAAATCAATTTGATTTGCACGTCTTCTATATGTATTGAGATTTTATGCTGAAGGTAAATTAGAAAGGTTTTGAACTTGTTCCAAAATGGAACAGGTTTAAATAGAAAGTTTAAGGATTGCAATCCCTAAATATGTTATAATTAAATTGTACAGGGATTGTAATCCTTGAACTTTTTAAAATAGAGTTGAATTAGGATTGCTATCCTAAAATATATACATTGATTGTATTTTAACAGTGATATAGTGTTAGGAAAAGGAGGTTATGATGTCTTTAATTCAACGTGAGCAATACTTAGATTTTTTGAGGCGTCATAAAGATCAAGATGTAATAAAAGTCGTTTCTGGTGTGCGTCGGTGCGGTAAATCTACATTATTTGAATTATTTAAACAAGAATTATTAGACAGTGGTGTTAAACCAAATCAAATTATCTCTATTAATTTTGAAGATTTAGAGTTTGAACCGCTACAGGAGTATCATGCCCTCCATGAGTATATAGTAGAACGATTGATTCCAGAGACTCCCATGTATGTATTTTTAGATGAAGTGCAGCATGTACCACAATTTGAAAAGGTCGTAGGTAGTTTATTTATCAAACCTAATGTAGATATTTATATTACCGGTTCAAATGCATATTTTATGTCCTCTGATATTGCTACATTGCTAACGGGGAGATATGTACAAATAGAGATGTTACCTCTTTCTTTCAAAGAATTTCACAGTGCATATAGTCAGCAAAATTTATCAGATATGGAAATATATAATTTATATATTGAACATAGTTCATTTCCAAGATTAGTGCGTGTTGAGGATGATGAAAGCATTGATGAATATTTAGAAAGCATTCTTAATACAGTTGTTTTGAAAGATATTGTAACGAGATTAAAAATTACAGATGTTCCTTTATTATTGGATATTATAAAATACTTACTGGCTAATATAGGAAGTCTGATTAATCCTACAAAAATTGCGAACACTCTTACTAGTTATGGTCGTAAAACGGACAATAAGACGGTTGAGAAATATTTACAAGGTCTTAAGGATGGTCTTTTAATCTATGAAGTTGATCGATTTGATGTAAAGGGGAAGGCGTTATTGCAGCGAAATGCTAAATATTATGTTGTAGATAGTGCTTTCCGTAAGTTTTTATTAAGTCGTACCGATTCAGATCGAGGTCATATATTAGAGAATATTGTATATTTGGAATTAGTTAGACGTGGATATCGTGTGTACGTAGGGCAGCTACAAAATGGTGAAATAGATTTTGTTGCTAAAAAACCACATCGGTTAGAATATTACCAAGTCAGTTATACCGTAATGGAAGATACTACGTTACAACGTGAATTATCACCGTTAGAGCAACTTGATGATAACTATCCTAAATATTTACTTACAATGGATGTACTGCATAAAACAGATAACCATAATGGGATAGAGCAAAAGAATGTTCTAGATTGGCTATTGGAGTAGATGAAGTAGCTTTCACAAAAATCCCTATAACAATAGCGCTAACCCCTTAAAAATGCTATAATAATATGATGAATTGTAATCAGTGTTAGTAAAATGAGGTGAGATTGTGGCAGACCAACAATGGTCCCATGGGAATATTCATCCCGTTCAGATTGATAAAGAAATGAAGAACGCCTATATCGATTACGCGATGTCCGTAATCGTAATGCGTGCTCTTCCTGATGTGCGCGATGGCTTGAAACCAGTACATCGTCGTATTTTGTACGCGATGCACGAAACAGGCATGACGCCTAATAAACCGTATAAGAAATCCGCCCGTATCGTCGGTGACGTTCTCGGTAAATATCATCCACATGGTGATAGATCCGTTTACGATGCAACGGTTCGTTTGGCGCAAGATTTCAATACGCGCTACCTCTTGGTAGACGGCCACGGTAACTTTGGTTCCATCGACGGCGATAGTGCTGCTGCGATGCGTTATACCGAAGTACGTATGGCGAGAATTACGCAAGAAATGCTAGCTGATATCGACAAGGAAACTGTTGATTTCATGCCGAACTATGATGAAAGCTTGCAAGAACCGACCGTATTGCCAGCGAAGATCCCAAATCTTCTCATCAATGGTTCCAGCGGTATCGCCGTAGGGATGGCGACCAATATTCCGCCGCACAACCTTAACGAAGTATGTAATGGCCTTGAAATGCTCATCGATAATCCAGATGTAACTGTGGATGAATTGATGACCGCTATCAAAGGTCCAGACTTCCCAACTGGGGCGCTCATTTTGGGCCGAGAAGGCATTAAAAAAGCGTACTCCACAGGTCGTGGTAGCGTAAAGATGCGCGCTCGTGCAACCATTGAAGAGATGGCGAAGGGCAAGCATAAAATCGTAGTGACTGAGATTCCGTACCAAGTTAACAAGGCTCGCGTCATCGAAACGATTGCGAACTTGAGCCGAGACAAGGTCATCGATGGCATCACAGCACTTCGTGATGAATCTGACCGTCAAGGTTTGCGCATCGTTATCGAATTGCGCGCTGACGTACAACCAGATATCGTCCTCAACAAATTGTATAAACATACTCAATTACAAGAATCATTCGGCGTGATTATGTTGGCCCTCGTGGACGGTCATCCTCGCGTATTGAATTTGAAAGAAGTATTGGGTTATTACTTAGATCATCGCCTCGATGTTATCGTACGCCGTACGCAATTCGAGCTTAACAAAGCCGAAGCGCGTGCTCACATCTTAGAAGGCTTGTTGATCGCCCTCGACCACATCGATGAAGTTATCGCTACCATCCGTAGTTCTCAAACTGATGAAATCGCACGTAACGCATTGATGCAAAAATTCGGGCTTTCAGAAAAACAAGCAGTAGCCATCCTCGACATGCGTCTACGCCGCTTAACAGGCTTGGAACGCGAAAAATCGAAGAAGAATACAAGGAATTATTGGCATTGATCGAAGATTTGAAAGCTATCTTGGCTAGCGAAGCACGTCAACGTCAAATCATCAAAGACGAACTAGAAGATATGAAGAAGAAATACGGCGATCCTCGTCGTAGTGAAATCACAATCGATACGTCCGACCTTGATGTAGAAGACCTCATCGCTGATGAAGAGATGGTAATTACCTTGACAAAACAAGGTTATATCAAACGCATGAATGCGAACGTATATCGCAACCAACATAAGGGCGGCGCTGGCGTTATCGGCATGAAGACGAAGGAAGACGATTATGTAACGCAAATTATGCATGTTCGTACGCATAATACATTGTTGTTCTTCACGTCCACTGGCCGTACATATCGTCTCAAAGCGTACGAAGTGCCAGAAGCAGGTTCCCGTAATTCTCGCGGTACCGCTATGGTTAACGTATTGCCACTCGCTGTAGGTGAATCCGTTACGACCATGATCGACCTCGAACGCATCCATGAAAATGTAAACTTATTCATGGTTACCGAATTCGGTGTTGTGAAACGTACAGCTATCGAAGAATACCGCAACATTCGTCGTTCTGGTCTCAATGCAATCAACCTCGACGAAGGAGACCGATTGATTTGCGTTATCGTAACCACAGGCAACCAAGATATCTTGATTGGTACGAAACTTGGCATGGCGATCCGTTGTAACGAAGAGGACGTTCGTCTCATGAAACGTGCGGCTCATGGCGTGCGCGGCATCAAGTTGAAAACAGGCGACGTTGTTGTAGGCGCTGGTGTTCTTGAGTCTAATGAAAGCGAAGCACAAGTGTTCACCATTTCTGAAGAAGGGTATGGTAAACGCAACGAAGCGGATGCGTACAATGTACAAAAACGCGGTGGCATCGGTACAAAGAACTTCCGCATTAACGACAAAACTGGCGATGTAGTAGCCGTTGAGGTCGTTCACAATGATGACGAAGTAATGCTCATTTCTGAACAAGGTAAAATTATTCGCTTTAACATGAACGACATTGCTGTGAAAAAGGGCAAAGCCATTTCTGGTGTGAAAACACAAAACCTCGACGAAGGTGATAAGGTAGCAAGCATTGCTGTAATTCCTGCATCTGAAATCGAAAGCGAAGACTAATATCGTATATGTCATATAGATTTATTTGTATTCTATATGCAAAGTAACGAAAATATACTATATCTAACATAGATATGCACAATTGGCGATCACCTAAGTGGTCGCCACTCGTGTTATACAGGACGAGCAGTTGCTTTATCTATTAGACCCTGACGTTCTGTAGAGACCAAACCACAATCATGCCCATATATAGTTGAATGAATAAAGGATTGAATAGGAGAGAATGATGAAAAAATGGTTAGCTGCCATTATGGCAGCAGGATGTATATTTTTCGGTGGCTTTGGCGTAGCCAATGCTGCTGATTGGTACTACGTTGATGCGGATACAGACGATTCCGCATGGTTTATCGATAACTCATCTGTGTTTAAAACAGATTCTATGGCGCGTATCTTGGTGAAAGCCAACAATGTAGAAGGTTATACCTATATCTACACCGTTGAAATCAATCGCCCAGATAGCACTTGGACAGAAGTTAACGCCACCGTGTATAGCCAATCTGGTGTACCGTTGTTGAGTAGCAATGAAAAACAAAAACCTGTGAAAATTGAGAAAGATACAATAGGATCAGAAGTAATGCAGGCCCTTTGGGGAAAATAATTTAATATAGATATTTGGAACTCAATTCTCTGAACAGTATCCGTGATACGTATGCTTAGGGATTGATGGGTCCGAAAAAGCCTCCACCGGCCGGGTCTGACTCCGGCCTACGGCCTCCGCAGGGCCAAAGTCGTTTTTTCGGACCCATCAATCCCATTTTGCATCTATCATTTATACAAATTCAGAGAATTGAGTTCTTTTATCTCTTGAATTTATAATCTAAGTGCAACTAAAAAAGATTCATGGCTTTCTGATAAAATAGTGTTTGCAAAGACATCTAAAAATCAGGAGGAGCCATGAATCATTATACTCATTTTACACTAAAAGAGCGCGAAATTCTAAAACATTTTATTGATATAGGAAAAAATCAAACAGAAATTTCAATTTTACTTGGGAAAAATAAATCGTCTATATCAAGAGAAATCAAAAGAAATAGTCAAAATGGCGAGTACATACCTTGTGAAGCCCATGACAGATATAAAAATAGACGCTTTAATTGTAAACCAAGAAAAAAGCTAGATAATCCAAGTCTATATGAATGTGTAAAGAATTTATTTTTGAGACATCAATGGTCTCCGGAACAGATCTCCTCTCGATTGAAATTTGAAAATTCAAGCTTCACTATTAGTTACAATACAATTTACAGGGAAATATATAATGGTCGTTTTGATGAAAAAGAATTATCACATGGAAATAGAGGAGTTGTTCGCAAACTACGACATCGTGGTAAAAGTCGTCATACAAAAAATTATGAAGAAAGACGTGGAAAAATTCAAATTAGTAATTTAATTACAGATAGACCAGCTCCTGCAAATAATCGAGAACGATTAGGTGATTGGGAGGCTGATACAGTTATGGGGCAGACTGGTAAGGCTTGCTTAGTAACATTAACTGATCGAAAAAGTAGGTATCTGCTATGTAAAAAAATTGCAAAAAAGAATGCATTTTTAGTCAAACAAGCGATGATTAAGCTTTTAAAAAATCAACCTCTAGAAACAATAACTCCAGATAGAGGGAAAGAGTTTTCTAAACATGCAGAAATTAGTCAGGAGTTGAATTTAGTAGAATTTTATTTTCCATTACCACATCATCCTTGGCAAAGAGGAACAAACGAAAACACCAATGGATTGCTTAGAGAATATTTCCCGAAAACTGTGGATATTAATCAATCAGATAGCTATGTTGAAGCAAAAATGAAAGAAATAAATCTTAGACCGCGCAAATGCTTAAATTGGAAAACTCCATACGAGGTTTATCATTCAGTAGAGTTGCATTTGACTTGACAATTCAAGCTACAAAATTATTTTCCACAAAGGACCGGGGAAGGAAGATATATTTTATTTATTTATCGCCTAAATTGTATTAAAATTAGGGGAGAAATATTCGTATAGGGGAAAGGTGGTGTGGTATGCGTAGTTTTGATTATCGGTGGCTCGAGGATTGTCTTTGGGATGGTGAGGTTGTGTCGTTGGTGTCTCAGATTCATGAGTATAAGGGTCGGCAGGATTTGTTTGTGTCTCAGCGACCTAGTAGTATGGCGCGGCTTGTGGAGATTGCGAAGGTGCAGAGTGTGGAGTCGTCGAATCGGATTGAAGGGATTGTGACGACGAAGGCTCGTATTCGTTCGTTGGTGGCGGATAAGACGACGCCTCGTAATCGGGATGAGGAAGAGATTATGGGGTATCGCGATGTGTTGAATACGGTGCATGAAAATTACGAGTATATCGATTTGACAAGGCAAATTGTACTGCAGTTGCATCGCGATTTGTATGCGTATTCCCACAAGGGGATTGGCGGACAGTTTAAGAATGTGCAGAATTCGATTATTGAACGGCTTGCAGATGGTTCTGAGATGGAGTGCTTTAAGCCCTTGGCACCTTATGAAACGTCGGCTGCTATAGATGACATTTGCCATAGTATTAATGCGGTTCTTCAAGATAAATCGGTGAATCCATTGCTTGTGATTCCTGTATTTATACACGATTTTTTGTGTATTCATCCTTTCAATGACGGAAATGGGCGTATGAGCCGATTGCTGACGACGTTGCTCTTGTACCAAAATGGGTACATGATAGGTAAGTTCATTAGTTTAGAGCAAAAAATCGAGCGTACAAAGGACAGTTATTATGCGGCGTTAGCTCAATCCGGCGCAGGTTGGCACACAGGCGATGAGGATGTAGTCCCTTTTGTCAAATATATGCTTCGCGTTATTTTGGCGGCCTATCGTGATTTTGAAAGCCGTATTGAATTGCTGACTACGTCATTATCTGCAAAAGGATCGTATAAAAAAATCATAATTAGTGCCACTATTGGTAAGATTACGAAATCTGGAATTCTTGAGAAACAACCAGATATAGCTGTATCTACTGTTGAAAAAGCCTTGAAAGAACTTGTAGAAGAGGGCTTTATTGAGCGACATGGTGTAGGACGAAGTACATTTTACGTAAAAGTATCGCAAAAAATTAGCTTTCACGCAAAATACATTTAATATATGGTATAATAAATTAAATTTGATTTTTATACGAGGTGAAATATATGAAAAAAATTACTAGGTACATGTTTAGCTGCTGCTGCAATTTGCGCATGCGGTTTTCGGTTCTGCTAGTGCTGTTAACTGGCAAGTATTTGGTCAAGATAGTGCTGGTATTACTTGGTCTATCGATCAAGATAGCGTTCAAAAAAGCGATAAAACTGCAACTGTAATGATCAAAGCTCAAGATTCTGAAGGTTATCATTTCATCGCAACTGAAGAATTCAACCACAAAAAGAAAACTGTAAAAGACCAAAAGGTTGTATTGTATAACCCACAAGGTTACGCAGAACGTGAAGATAAAGTTGATGGCAAAGATCGTCCAGTTGTTGCTGGTTCTCCCATCCGAAGCAGTTTACAACTTCTTATGGCCACAACAAGCAAAAACAAGGTAAAAAAAATAATATACACCTTATACGACAAAGCAGCTCGAAAGAGCTGCTTTTTTGTGTTTATATGCAGAGTATGAGTTTGAGTTATAGGACAAAACGTGTGGGTAAAAATCTTTATAACACTAGATAGACACTGATATGATAAGTGTTTTATCTTGTTTTTGTAATTTAGTATAACATAATATAGTATATCGTAATATACTATATTGTGTTATACTAAAGAAGATATAGATAGGATATTTGTTGCATAGCGTAATTTAGATTAACGAGGAGGTGCGATATGGTATTTGTAGGCCGTGAACATGAATTAGCTTCTCTGGAAGTGCAATATAATTCAAAACGTTTTGAATTGGCTATTGTGTATGGACGCCGTCGCGTGGGTAAGACGTATTTGTTGCACCACTTTTTGGCGTCTCATGATGGCGCGTATATGGTGGGCCTCGAATCTGGTGCGAGTAACAATTTAGAGGCGCTTTCACAAGCTGTATATCGTGCAACGGGGATGATTGAAACCGGTAAATTACAGTCCACGTTACCGAATTTTTCCAACGATCACGGCGGCGTTGACCCATTTATTTGAGTATAGCTTAGACCATCGTTGTATATTTATTATCGACGAATATCCGTACTTGGCGGAATCGATTCCGTCCGTTTCGTCTGAGCTGCAGGCCTTGATTGATGCATATAAAAAAATCGATCTCAGTTAATGCTCATCTTGTGCGGTTCGTCCATGAGTTTTTATGGAAAATCAGGTGCTAGGCCATAAGAGCCCTTTTGTATGAGTCGCCGCACGGCGCAGTATAAAAATTAAACCGTTTACGTATATCGAGGCCCGTCAAATGGTATCCCATCTTTCCTATGAGGATAGTGCTATCGCCTTTTGGCCTTACTGGTGGTGTGGCTGAATATTTATCATATTTTTAGGGATGGTGATTCTCTTGATGAAAGCATTATTTCCTTGTTTTTCACACCTACAGGACGTCTTGTGGATGAACCGTCGAGTCTGTTAAAGCAGGAATTACGAGAGCCGCGTCAGTATAATGCAATCCTCAGTGCTATCGCTAAGGGAGCCAGCCGTAATAACGAAATTGCTACTAAGGTAGATATGACGACGGGGGCATTGAATAATTATCTAAAAAGCCTTATTGATTTACAGATCATCGAAAAAATACATCCTGTTGGATTTAAGTCTAATAAAAGTATTTATACCATTAAAGATTCTATGTATACCTTTTGGTATCGTTTTGTAGAACCGAACCAAGGGGCCATTGAAAACTTTAATGGCAAACTTGTATACCATCAATACGTTAAACCTATGCTTTCACATTTCATGGGACTCGTATTTGAAACGATGGCAGCACAATATGTACAGGCGCGCATTCACCGAGGCTCAGTTCCGTTCTTGCCACAACAAATAGGTCATTGGTGGGGCACGGATAGTGCAACGAAAAAGCAAGTTGAAATCGATTTAGTGGCCCTGGCGGACATACAAGCAGATCCCAATGCACGGCCTGTACGTCATTTATTAGTGGGCGAGTGCAAATGGAAAAATGAACCGATTGGCCAAGATGTGCTGGGATCACTCATGGAAAAAGCCCGTGTATTACACGGTGAACCATACTATTGGCTATTTAGCAAACGAGGGTTTGGATTTGTCTCAGACGATGAACGGGTAGAGCTCATCGATGTACCGATGATGTATGAACTTTAAATTTTCCTGTTTATGAAGTCCAATAATCTTTCAATTCCTACTAGCCTAGTACGTTGATTGATGGCCTCCTTATTTGTTATGCTAGTAATATAGGAGAAATTAAAACTTTCACAATAGGTATGATTATACAGAACGAGGAGGTCCTCATGTCCCAATTTGAATTTATCGACAAACGCGTGCCAATCGCGCTCGACAACCCGTCCATTTACCACGATATTTCGAAGTGTAAGAATTGCACCTTGTGCCGTCGCGCTTGCGCCGATGTGATGAGCGTGCTCGATTATTACGATCTTGAATCAACCGGTGATGTGCCAATGTGCATCCACTGTGGTCAATGTGCGGCTGCCTGTCCATTCGATTCCATGCATGCTAGATCTGAGCTTGATAAGGTGAAAGCAGCTATTGCTGACCCTGACAAGATTGTTGTTATCCAAACGGCTCCGGCTGTGCGCGTGGCTATCGGCGAAGGCTTTGGCTACGAGCCTGGCACATTCCTTGAAGGAAAAATGGTTAGCGCCCTTCGTAAATTGGGTGCTGATTATGTGGTTGATACGAACTTTGGTGCGGATTTGACTATTATGGAAGAAGCATCTGAACTTGTAGATCGCCTAAAGAATGGCGGTACTATCCCTCAATTCACATCCTGTTGCCCTGCATGGGTGCGCTTTGCGGAAATCTATTTCCCTGAACTCATTCCGAACTTGTCCAGTACCCGTTCTTGCATCGCTATGGAAGCGGCTATGATTAAAACGTACTTTGCTGAGAAAAAGGGCATTAATCCTGCAAATATCGTGTCTGTCAGCGTTAACCCTTGTACGGCGAAGAAGGCCGAAACTAAGCGGGTTGAGGAAAATGCGGCGGCTCGTTATTACGACGATGAAAGCCTCGGCATGGATACGGATATTTCCATTACCACACGCGAATTTATTCGCTGGCTCAATGACGAAGGTGTTGATTTTGGCAGCTTAGAAGACTCTAAGTTCGATGATTTAATCGGTATGGAAACTGGTGCGTCCATCATCTTCGGTAATACGGGTGGTGTTATGGAAGCAGCTATGCGTACAGCATACAAGCTCATCACTGATAAGGAACCACCTCCATATGCATTGACCCACCTCGAAGACGTTCGCGGCATGAATGGTGTTAAAGAAGCGACTGTACAACTTGGTGATGATGTTACCTTGTCCGTTGCTGTTGTACACGGTGGCAAAAAAATACTCGTGATTTCCTTAACACGTTGAAAGAAAGTGGCAAACACTATGACTTTATCGAAGTTATGGCATGCCCAGGTGGTTGTATCGGTGGTGGTGGTCAACCACGCACTAAATTACCACAAGCCGTAAAAACAAAAGAAGCCCGCATTGGCGGACTTTACAAAGCTGATGAAGAATATAAATATGTGGCATCCTATGAAAACCCAGAAATTCAAGACCTTTACAAAAACTTCTTGGGCGAACCATTAGGACATAAAGCACACGAACTACTTCATACACACTATACAGACCGTAGTGCACAACTAGGGGACCGCAAAGACGTGGTGCCTGAAACATGCCCTACATCACCTAAATACAAAGGGTAATTAGAGTAGAAGCCCCCATGGCATCCTAAAACCTCCACCGCCTAGACGGCTGGCGTAGCCAGCCTGGCAAAGTCGGTTTTAGAATACCATGGGGGCTTTCTCTGTGTACGTTTGTATGGAGGTGATGTAGTGGCATTGTTTCTGGAGGAGAGAGAAAAGCCGACACGCTACTGCGCTACGCGGAGCCCGAAGTCGTTTTGTGGGGCCGATAGGGTCTTTCTCTATTTACATTTGTGGTTTAGGTGATGTTAGGGCATAATTTTGCATTTATATGGTACGGAATTTACACGTTTGTGATTGTATACTTGTCTTAAGGATGGTATTGTTATTTTGAATGGACCGAGTTGTATATACAAGGTTTGGTCAGTGTAGAGGTTAGTAAGGGGATTAAGAGCTATGATTGACGAACGGATTGTGGAGAATAATATTTTTAGTTTTGCAACGAATGAGTTGTCGCAGGATGCTTTTATTTGTTGGTGTTTGAATTGGATTAATATGTCTGTTCGTGATGATAATGAAAGTGGGCGGCAGTTTGGGTCTCAATTTTTATCTCGTTTGTTGAACGGGGCTTATGATGTATCTAAAGTTAATCGGGTATATATTTTTAGGCAGTTGCTTAATATTGATGTACTTGTATTGGTTCCAGAATTACAGGCGGCTTTAATTATTGAAGACAAAACATCATCACAAGAGCATGGCAATCAGATTAATCGGTATAAATGCTTGCTTTCAAAAACATTTAAATCAAATCAATACAATGGATTGGATATATATCAACATCTTTCAGATGATAAAGGAACAACAGCAAAAACGTGATGGGACTGCTTGCTGGGGCGCGGTGAATAGTATTCGATGGGCATTACGAGATGAACTGGGAGAATTGGATTTGTCAAAGTATACGATTCATACGGCGTATTTGAAGACGGATTGGTTTAATGATGATGACTGGAATACGGTTTGGGAACTGGAGAAGGATCCAAAGGTTAATACCTATGTGGATGGGCCAGAGTTCTTATCCTTGTTACTGTCTTGTCGTGAGTGGAATAATCCAATTTTAATGAGCTTTGTGGATTATTTGAGCTCTAAAATTAGGGCTACTATAGAGCATAGCTGTTTTTGGGGATACTATAAGGATATTGATGGGCATATTCGTTTTTATATCCAAGATACTGCGATTGCCCAACGGAGATTTTTGCAGACTGTATTTAATCAGCCAAATCATGAAGCACCATTTATGGCCAACTTGAAACAACACGTTGAGAATATTGACGATTCATATGTATATGGTCGCATAGACGATGCGTCTCAAACTCACACGATTCAGCATGGCAGCAGCTTTGGTACACCTTGGTCGTTGATGCACTTTTGGGACCGTTCTCTAGACCGAACTGTTGATGCCGATTATTGGGGCTTTCAAAATACAAATGAGGACAATTTAACTGTTAAACCATATATGTTTTGGCGTGTTGATAAAATTAAAGAATGCCCAGTTTTGAGTTTACGCTACTATACGCGGTGGGAAAAGGGTAAAGAGGATAATGGTGAAAGCAATACCTGCTCATATAAAACTCGTGTGTATAACTACATAAATGATCTCATATCATCATCAGAGAAAATTTCTCTTATATTGGCGGATATCAATAAGTTATATGGTAATGAGGCTAACAAAGGGAAGGTCTGGTCTAAGGGCAAGTTATGCAAACAATATGAAAATACTCTTTTGCAATTTAAATTAAACAAGATACTAATCGATTGGAATGATGCGGCTAAGCGGACAGAATTTATATCCTTAATACGTGAATTGAATGAAAATTTGACACAGGAGATTAAAAAAGTAGAATGGGACCTTGTGCGTAAAGGCGTGCTAAAGTAGAGGTGACCTTATGACAGAGGAAGAGCTATATAATCGTTATCATGAAATACAATCAACATACGTAGAGGTTAGATTTGTTGATGGGGAATCATTAATAGGTAAGTTGGATTCTTTTGTTTCGGGTGTAAATAATGAGCCAGATGAGGCCTCGATATATGTTGATTGTTATGAATTATTTGCTAGTGAAATTAGTGAAATAGTAGAGATCTCATGATGTATGAGTAATAGTAGTTAGCATTTATAATTTTAGGATAGTAATAGCATAGATTATAAAAGACTCGTATCACAGTAAATGATACGAGTCTTTTATGTTCTGAATTTTATTCGTAATAGGAATCAGCTAATTGACCGTCTTGGTCTTGGATGATCCAGTTATTGTTGTTTTTTACCATGGTTACATTGCCGGTGAATGTTTGATGTTTGATACGGCCGTTAATGAGGTCTTTACTTTCAATGCGATAATTATATACGACGGTGTCTGGTGAGACGGATACAGCTTTTGCTGAAAGTAATGTGGTGGATAGGGTTGATTTATATCCATTGCGCCAGTAGTCGTAGGTTCCGAGGCTAGCACGCTGTTCATCAGAGAGGTACGTGTAGGCATTAGCAAAGTCTTTATTGGTTAGGTAGCGATAGTAGTTCTGCAACGCTTTTGTACTTTCTTCAACCGCATTATTTTGTGCCACAGATTGTGTATTTGTTGATGCTGGTTGTGGGGCAGGTGTAGCTTTCACAGACGAATTATTACTGTTAGTATTCGTAGAATAGTGGGTAGGTGTTGTATTGTTTATGGAATTAAAACTAGTAGCGATAGTAGCAGCGCTCAAGCCAATGCTTATGCTTATGAGTACGACATAGGCAATGATATACAACGCGGTAGATGTAGAGGTTGGTGACGGCCGGAGTCCATATTGTCGCTGGATATCTGGGGTGATTTGAATATAGGAGGTTCTTTCACCATAGTTATTAGTATATGTATCACCTTTGGTTAGCATTAAGATTAAGAACCAAATGGGTCCTACGATAGGAATAAAGTTGATAAGGAAGAACCAACCAGATTTATTGGTGTCGTGTAGACGGCGGACGACAATAGCTAAGCCTGGAAGTATTAATGCTAATTCGATAATACCTAGTAGGACATATAAGACGATAACAGTCATGATATTATTAGACACTAATTTAATGATACCCATTATAATAGGGATGATTGTTAGACAAAGAGAAATCATCAAATTATATCTGAAAAATTCGCTACGACTGGCACGACCTTGAAATTCAGTATATTTCTTGGTGAGCACAAATGTAAGTGTGTCTAGTTCATTGAGTTCAAAAGGATCCCAGTCATAAACAGGACTGGTCTTTTGTGTTGGTGGAGTTCTTACTGCTTCTGGTGCAGTTGATGTGTTAGTAACTGGTGTTCCACAATTGCTACAGAATAATGTATTGGGCTCTAATGGGGTGCCACAATTGTTACATGTTAATTGTGCTTGAGGTTGGCCGCAAATATTGCAAAATTTAGCGCCCTCCGGTAAGGGGTTACCGCAATGTTGACAAATCATGATTCTCTCCTTGTCTTGTTTTGTATATGATAAGAATATATTTTAATTTTAATCCTATAAATCATAGTGCTTCAAGTGATTTAATTCCTGAATTTTTCTTAAATATTTCTGAATTTTTCATCTTATTGAAATAGACTGCTTCTTTTGATTTTTTGCAGTGACAAAGAATGTGAATTGGTTTAGCACTTGTTTTTGAATACGCATAATATAATCGATATCCATCAGCGGTTTCCATATGATAAACAGGGAATCCTAATGAATTGATTTTACTATTATGAGTGGCATCAATTTGTGTTGGATCATCGGTTACGTATAGGCGGGTAAGCATTACCATAATATTTTTACGCACTCTTTTATTAACACTTGTATAATCTGCCAAGAACTGTTTCTCTAGTTCAAATTTTTCGTAAATTTCTTGTAAATCCTTAGCATCATCTAGACGTTTTGGATCGTTCTCATATTCTTTTTCATCTTCCGCCATCAATTGTAGTTGCATTTCTAGCTCATGGATTTTTTGTGCTGATTGATTTTCTTGGTCCGTCATCCTTTGTTGGAGCGATTTATTTTTCTCTTCGAATTCAAGGCTACATTCTTGGTAATAAGTAGATTCCTCTTGTAATGATTTATTTTGTGCTTTTAATTCTTTATTACGAGCTTTTAGTGCATCGGACTCTTTAATTTGTGCTTGATATTGCTTTTCTATATGTTTTCGATTTTCTTGTACCGTATTTAGCTGTTGCGACATTACTTTAATCTGCTCTTTTAAATCATCCACAACATGTTGGTTTGTATGACTTGGATTTGCTTGTTGTTTTTGTAATGCCTTTTCCAGCTTTTGCTTAGCCGCTTCTATTTTTTGAGCTTTTTCTTGTGAAAGCGTTAAATCTTTGGAAAGAATTTTTACCTTATCATTTAATTGGATAATTCGGTATTGGTTATTTTGATACTCTTGATATTCAATGGAATCACTGGTAATCCATAAAGGCGCTCCATTTTCGTCGACGGAGAAGCTTTTACCATAAATCGTCATAGCGATGAATACAACAACAGACATCATGGCAGATGTTAATTTTCCAGAGGTTTTAATGAAGGAGTAAATAGAATAGCCACCTAATGCGCACCAACCAATAGGACCTGCAATGATAGAAACACCTTTAGCCACACCAGTATAGACGGCAAAGGGAAGGGTGATACCTAGGAAACTCGTAAATATGGCATGGATAATTGTATTGATGGCGATGTAAGCCCCAAAGGAACTACCGACGGTGATAAGTGAACCAATACCTACGCCAGATTTTAGCAAGCTGTTACGTAATACCTCACCACTTAGATGATCTGTTTGTAAAGATTGTTTGATTAATTCTTTTCGGTCAGATGATAAGCTATCCAGCTCTATATCGAGTTGATGAATCATTTCATTGCGCTCTTCATCACTTTGTTTTTCTAGGCTAGAAATGATGGATTGCAGTGTTTTTTGGTAAATAATATCCGCCTTTTGCTCGACAGTTAACTCTTCATTAATTGAAGAATCTGTTTTAGCGGCACTGGCAATAATTTTGTTAGATAATAGGGATAGGCTACTATCTGGTACATCTAATTCCTCGCGAACTTCTTCAATAAATAATGTATAGAGTTCCTCTTGTGAATAACTTTGTAATGTACGAATTTCCTCTTTTATTTTATTATTAATATCTTGATGATTTTCTTTACTTTCACGGTCGATATCATCATTGGTTTTATTAGTTTTTCCAAAGAAACTCATAACTGAGTTGAAAGCTTTTTTCCCCGTAGTTACAGTGTTATTGAATTTATCTGAGAAAATATTCTTCATCGTTTGCTGGCGAAGCAGTGCGATTAAATAGGATAATTCCTCTTTAGAGGCCTTTTGTAAGCCATCAAACAGTGTAGGCGCTTGATATGTTTTATAAGTAAATTTATTAGTAGCCATTACGTAACCCTTCCCTTATACATACATTCATAAAACCTTCATATTTTATATAGTATCATACAACAACCTTTCGGGAAATCGTTTATGTGAAAGTGTAGGCGCATCTATGGATTCTAGTTTAGTACAGCTATGTGTTGAAGGATGATTTTAAATTGAATACTGAATTTGAATTAGATAATTGTTAGACCTATTCGTGTGATGCGAGTAGGTCTTTGGGTGTGTAAACTAGATGAGAAATAGGTTTTCTTGATCTATAAAATTTATCAAAATAGTGATAAAGTTAGTTGTTACCTATATTTTATAAAAATTGTTCCATTTAGAAAATCTCTTCACATATTGACGTAAAACTCAAAAAACCTTATAATTACTGAAATCTTAGAAAAATTATTTTCTACCAGTGTTTACCTAGGTTCATAGGCATTATGAACCGAATGGAAGCATGTTTTGACCGTTTACGGTGTGAGGTTTTCCAAAACCTAATTATAAGCCCCGTAAATACTGGATTTCTAGGACCTGCTGTTGCAACAGTACTTACTGTTTACGGTATTGAAACTAATATATATAAAGAAACTTATGCTTTACATAGGGCGTCTGATATAGCATTGAAAGATTTACATAAAAAGGGGAGATTAATATATGAAAAACGTGAATAATAAAATGTTATTAGATTATATCGACTTTACTCCGGATGAATTTGAAGAATTAATGCAGCAACCTAAAATGTATTCTAAAGAGGAAGAACGCTTAAAAAAAATTGAAACAGATAAAAAAGTTAAAGAAATATTTGCAAGTTTAGGATATTAGACCACCTATATATATAGGTGGTTTTTTGTATTAAATTTATAATAGATTTACAGGCTCACACTGGTGAAGGTGTGGGCTTGTTATATTGCCACAAACACAAAAAACTCTACCCTAGATCTTCTAAGGTAGAGTTTTCATTTATAAATCTCTATAATACGATGCTTATTGTATCGTATGTTTGTTTGATATATAATTAACATAAGATAGTTAGACGAGGTTGGGCCTCTCTTCGTTATTGAAGGGAAGGGTAAGCCTATGAGTGATTATGAAATCATTATGCTCCTATTACAGGTGATGACCGTGGTTATCGCCTTTGGGGCGTTAATAGCGCTTATTTGTCTAGGAAAAGACAAATAGCCCTTCATTGTACGCCGAATAGGCATGACTAAACCCCCAGTTAAACTGGGGGTCGGTAAAAAATTCTTAGAGAAAAGGAAAGAACCTCCTAGTGGTAAAATGAAGTTGGTCTGGCAACCACAACATTTCAACATAGGAGGTTCAATGTCAATGAATGACGTAAAAAGCTTATCACATAGTAAATGGAGATGTAAATATCATATTGTTTTTGCACCAAAGTATAGAAGACAAATAATTTATGGTCGGATAAAAGCTGATGTAGGTAAAATTTTAAGAGATTTATGTAATAGAAAAAATGTAGAGATTATAGAGGCAGAATGCTGTCCGGATCATATTCATATGTTAGTAACTATTCCACCACATTTAAGTGTATCAAGTTTTATGGGATATTTAAAAAGTAAAAGTAGCCTCATGATATTCGATAAACACGCAAATTTAAAATATAAGTATGGAAATAGACATTTCTGGTGTAGAGGATATTATGTAGATACAGTGGGAAGATACGAAGGAGCGATAAAAGAGTATATTCGCAATCAACTACAAGAAGATATAGCACAAGATACATTAAACTTTAAAGAATATACCGACCCGTTTACGGGTGAGCCGGTAAAATAGGCAAAATAAAAGCCCCCGAGTAGGGGGCAGCCAGTGGTAATAGAGTGGTTGTCAGATCATTCAAAGCCCTCTTTAGAGGGCTACCACTAGAGAAAGACCCTTATAGGGTCAGAGCAAACCACCCGTTCTACGGGTGGTTATGATTTCCACTAATCCGGAGATTAGTAAAAACGAAAAGGCCATTTCTCAAAATTTTATGTTTTCCGAGATGAGCCTGACGTGTCTACTCGTCTGACTATCTTCTTATATTATAACGACGGTTTCATTCATCGTCAAATATAGATGAACAAGCACATCCTTGTTTATATTATTATATGTTCTGTCATTTATGTAGAAACGGATAATCGCGTAGGCTACGAACGCTATATTGAAACCTTGTATCCACCGCTTTT